>JABLTH010015189.1_pt1 | contig 93925 bp, 75 predicted proteins | sample 7875711 | NCBI WGS metagenome assembly JABLTH01 (sample SAMN14941262, study PRJNA633318) | bioreactor metagenome | isolation source: bioreactor | place: China | collected 2019-03-05
ACGATCTGCCGCGACTTCTGCTTCAACGGCAACCTGATCATGCGTGCGACCGGCGACCGGATGCTGCTGTCGCCGCCGCTCGTGATTCGCGAGGCGGAGGTCGACGAGATCGTCGACAAGGCGAAACGGGCGTTCGATGCGACGGCGCAGCGGGTGGGGTACGCACGGTAAGCCGGTATCTGGGTAGCTGCGTGTGGACGCGGGCGTCGTCGAATGACATGGCGTCCGCGTCGCTCGGAGCACGCGCGATGCCAAAACGAAAAGGGCCTGCGTCGTGAGACGCAGGCCCTTGAATTCTTTGGTGGGCGGTACTGGGATCGAACCAGTGACCCCTGCCGTGTGAAGGCAGTGCTCTACCGCTGAGCTAACCGCCCAAAGAAGAATCAAATTATGTCAGGGCTTTTGGGGTTCGTAAAGCCCTTTCTGCAAATATTTTTCAGATACCCGCAAATACCTGCCAGCCGGCCGTGCATTCAGCCCGCGAGCGCGGGCAGTGCGTCGATCGACGCGCGCACGTAATCGGCGAAGCGCAGCGCGACTGGCTCGGCGGTGCCGCTGCGCTTCAGCGCGAGCGTGCGCGATTCGAGCGACGCATCCTTCAGCGGCCGGAACGCGAGCCGGTCGCTCTTCGCCTGCTGCAGCACGCGCGGCACCAGCGCGACGCCCATCCCGAACTCGATCATCGACAGGATCGTCTGCCACAGCCGCGCTTCGTGGCGAATCAGCGGGCTGAAGCCGGCGTTCACGCATTGCGCGATGATCAGGTCGTGATAGTGCGGCGCCGCTTCGCGCGGGAACAGGATGAACGGTTCCGCGGCCAGCGCGGCAAGCGCGACCTGCCTGCGCCGCGCGAGCGGATGTGCGGCCGGCAGGCAGCACACGAACGGTTCCGAATAGACCGGTACCGATTCGACCTCGGGCGGGAAGTGGCCCCAGTGCGCGTAGCCGAGATCGATCTGGCCGCGCTGGATCGCCTGCACTTGCGCGTGCGTGTTCATCTCGCTCAGCACGACCTCGACGCCCGGGTAGTCGGCTTCGAAACGCCGCACCGCGTCGGGCAGCCCGCGATACAGCATCGAATGAACGAAGCCGATCCGCAGCCGGCCCGCGAGGCCCGACGCGGAGCGCACCGTCAGGCGTTCGGCCTCGGCCGCCTGCAGCAGCAGCCGGCGCGCTTCGCCGAGCAGCACCTCGCCCGCGTTGGTCAGCGCGACGGTCTTGTTGGTGCGCGAGAACAGCTGGACGCCGAGCGCGCCTTCGAACTTGCGGATATCGAAACTCAGCGCCGGCTGCGAGATGAACAGGCGCTTTGCCGCGCGCCCGAAATGCAGTTCCTCGGCGACCGCCACGAAGTAGCGCAACTGCCTCAGTTCCATGGTGTCTCCTCGCGGCGTCGGCATCGATAAGCGGTATCTATCGTACCGGACAAATCCTGTATTGGACGCTTATCGATCGCGCGCCTACGCTCTGCGGAAGGCTTTGCACGGGACTGGCCGGGCGCCGCGGCGCGCCCCGCCAGCCGATGTGCAGGCAACCCAGGAGACGCACGCATGAACGACACCGCTCGCACGCCGGACGCCGGCGCATCCAACATCCCCGACAGCCGGGGCCTCAATTTCTTCACGGTCGATCCCGATCTCGGCGCGTTGCTGAAGCTGCATCTCGGCGACGCGCACTATGCCGAACTGGAGCCTCGGCTGCGCGCGCTCGGCGCACGCGTGTCGGGCGAACTCGACGAATGGGCGTCGCGCGCGGACAAGCACCCGCCCGTGCTCGAACACCGCAATCGGCGAGGCGAGGCCGTGCAGCGGATCGACAAGGATCCCGCGTATGTCGCGCTCGAACGTGTCGCGTATGCCGAGCTCGGGCTCGCGTCGCTGAGCCACGGGGCGGAATCCGTTGCGCCGCTCGTCAAGTACGCGCTGACGTTCCTGTTCGTGCAGGCCGAATTCGGGCTGTGCTGTCCGGTCAGCATGACCGATTCGCTGACGCGTACGCTGCGCCGCTTCGGCGATCCGGCGCTCGTCGCGCGCTACCTGCCGAAGCTCGCGTCGCGCGACTTCGACACGCTGTACCAGGGCGCGATGTTCATGACCGAGCAGGCGGCAGGTTCCGATGTCGGCCGGATCACCACGCGGGCGACGCGCGAGACGGACGCGCACGGCGAGACCGTCTGGCGCCTGACCGGCGACAAGTGGTTCTGCTCGAACGCGGACGCCGATCTCGCGATGGTGCTCGCGCGGCCCGACGGCGCGCCGGACGGCATCAAGGGCCTCGCGTTGTTCCTGCTGCCGAAGACGCTGCCGGACGGCACGCGCAACCGCTACCGGATCGTGCGCCTGAAGGACAAGCTCGGCAGCCGGTCGATGGCGAGCGGCGAGATCGCGCTCGAAGGCGCGCAGGCGTTCCTGATCGGCGAGATCGGCCGCGGTTTCCACCAGATGGCCGACATGATCAACATGTCGCGGCTGTCGAACGGCGTGCGCGCGGCGGGGCTGATGCGGCGCGCGCTGAACGAGGCGCTGCACGTCGCCGCGCACCGCGAGGCGTTCGGCCGCAAGCTGATCGAGATGCCGCTGATGCAGCGCCAGTTGCTGAAGATGCTGCTGCCGGCCGAGGCCGCGCGCGCGATGTTCATGCAGATCGCGCTGCTGCTGCCGCAGGCCGATGCCGGCGACGAGCAGGCCGCGCGCTGCGTGCGGATCCTGACGCCGCTGATCAAGTTCCGCGCGTGCCGCGATGCGCGGCGCGTGACGGGCGATGCGATGGAAGTGCGCGGCGGCACCGGCTACATCGAGGAATGGAGCGACGCGCGCATCGTGCGCGATGCGCATCTCGGCTCGATCTGGGAAGGCACGAGCAACATCGTCGCGCTGGACGTCGCGCGGGCCGCGCAGCGCGAGCAGGCGCTCGATGCGCTGCGTACCTTTCTCGGCGACCGCCTCGGCGCGGCACCGCTGCCCGACGCGAGCCGCGCGGCGTTGCGGCGCATCCTCGCGCGCGCCTGCGACGGGCTTGCGCGGGTCGCGTCGGAAGGCGACGACGCACGCGTGCGGCAGGCCGCGTCCGCGCTGTACTACGCAAGCGCGGCCGTGCTGATGGCGTGCGAGGGCGCGCGGCTCGCGCCGGATTTCCGGCGTCTCGCGCTCGCGCACCTGGTCGTGCGCCACAAGCTGCTGCCGGTCGACCCGCTTGCGCCGGCATCGCGCGACGACGAATCCGCCGCATGCGGCGCGCTGCTGCGCGGCACGCCCGTCGCGCTCGATACCGCGCTCGACCTGCTGCCGGAGGTCGAACGATGACCGCCTCGCGTGGTGCACTGGACGGCCTGAAGGTCGTCGACCTGAGCCGCGTGCTCGGCGGCCCGTACTGCACGCAGGCACTCGCCGACCACGGGGCGACGGTGATCAAGATCGAGCCGCCGGACGGCGACGAGACGCGCGGCTGGGGGCCGCCGTTCCTCGGCGACACCGCGTGGTACTTCATGGGCGTGAACCGCAACAAGGAAGGGCTCGCGCTCGACCTGTCGCGCGACGAGGGGCGCGCGATCCTGTGGCGTCTGCTCGAAGAGGCCGACGTGCTCGTCGAGAACTTCAAGCCCGGCACGCTCGCGCGCTGGGGGATGGACTATGCACGCGACTTGCAGCCGCGCTTCCCGTGGCTGATCCACTGCGCGGTGACAGGCTTCGGCGCGGACGGTCCGCTCGGCGGGCTGCCCGGCTACGACGCGGTGATCCAGGCGATGGCGGGACTGATGAGCGTGAACGGCGAGCGCGATGGAGATGCGACGCGCATCGGTCTGCCGATCGTCGACATGGTCACGGGCCTCAATGCGCTCGCGGGCATCCTGCTGGCGCTCGCGGAGCGCGAGAAGAGCGGGCTCGGGCAATCGATCGACATCGCGCTGTACGACTGCGGCGTGTCGCTGCTGCATCCGCACCTGCCGAACTTCTTCGGTTCGGGGCGCGTGCCGGCGCGCAGCGGCAACGCGCATCCGAACATCGCGCCATACGACAGCTACCGCACGGCGACCGTGCCGATCTTCCTCGCGATCGGCAACGACAGGCAGTTCGCGCGGCTCGTCGCGCATCTCGGCGTGCCGGCGCTCGCGGGGGATCCACGCTTCGTCGACAACCGCAACCGCTGCGCGCACCGTCCCGAGCTGAAGGCCGAACTGGAAGCGCGGCTCGCCGCGCACGCATGCGAACCGCTCGCGCGCGACCTGATGGCGGCCGGCGTGCCGTGCGGGCCGGTGCGAACGGTGGCCGACGTCGCGCACGATCCGCATGCGCTGCACCGGAACCTGTTCGTCGAGATCGGCGCGTATCGCGGCACCGCGTCGCCGGTGAAGCTGTCGCGCACGCCGGCTACCTATCGTTCGCCGCCGCCCGCGCTGGGCGGCGACACGCGCGCGGTGCTCGATCGCCTCGGCATCGATCCCGCGCTCCAGCAGCAACTGCTCGACGCCGGCGTGCTGAGGGAAGCCCCTGGCTGACACGACGCCGCCGGCCGGCGGCGCCATGCCGGCCACACGGGAAAGGCGCGCGGCAGTCGCGCCCCGGAAACACAAACATGGAGACATCGATGAGCCGTCAGCCATCCCCGCCCGCCGGGCCGCAACCGCAGCCGCAGCCGCAGCCGCGGCCGCGGCCCGGCCGTGCCGCCTTCGCGGCGTTCGTCGGCACCACGATCGAGTGGTACGACTTCTACATTTACGGCACCGCCGCGGCACTCGTGTTCGGCAAGGTGTTCTTTTCGAGCAGGATGGATCCCGGCGTCGCGACGCTGCTTGCGTTCGTCACGTTCTGGGCCGGCTTCGCCGCGCGGCCGCTCGGCGGCATCGTGTTCGGGCATCTCGGCGATCGTGTCGGCCGCAAGACCGCGCTCGTGATCACGCTGGTGATGATGGGGCTCGCGACGACCGGCATCGGCCTGCTGCCCGGTTATGCGCAGATCGGTGTATGGGCGCCGGCCGGCCTTGTCGCGCTGCGCGTGCTGCAGGGCATCGCGGTCGGCGGCGAGTGGGGCGGCGCGGTGCTGATCGCGAGCGAGAACGCGCCGAAGCATCGCAGCATCCTGTACGCGGCGTTCGCGCAGCAGGGTTCGCCCACCGGTAACCTGCTGGCCACGGCCGCGTTTTTCGCGCTGAGCGCGCTGCCGACACCGTCGTTCCTGATGTGGGGCTGGCGCATTCCGTTCCTGCTGTCGGCCGTGCTGGTGATCATCGGCATGGTGATCCGGCTGAAGCTCGAGGAGTCGGCCGACATGCAGCGCGTGCTCGCGCGCAAGCGCACCGTGAAGCTGCCGCTGCGCGACGTCGTGCGCGATCACCGGGTCGTCGTGCTGCTCGCGGCCGGCACGCTGCCGGTGATCAACGTCACGTACTTCCGCAGCACGTTCGCACTGTCGTGGGCGACGAAGGAGCTCGGCTACGCGCAGGGCACGTTCCTCGGCATCCTGTCGATCTCGCTCGTCGTGCAGTTCCTGATGCAGCCGGTCGGCGCGTGGTTCGTGTCGAAGGTCGACATGCGCCGCGCGATGTGCTGGATCCTGATTCCGGAAATCGTGCTGATGCCGGTGATGTTCCATGCGCTCGCGACGCGTTCGTATTGGGTCGCCGTCGCGGGCATGTGCATCTCGACGATTCCGTCGGCGATGTTCTACGGCGCGGTCGGCGGCGTGCTCGCGCGCGTGTTCCCGGCGAACATCCGCTACACGGGCCTGTCGCTCGCGTATCAGCTGAGCGCGCTCGTCGTCGGCGGCGGCACGCCCGTGCTCGCGCAGGCGATCCTCAACACGACCGGCAGCATCGTCGGCGTCGCGGTCGCGTCGGGGCTTTACGCGCTCGTGTCGCTCGTCTGCATGCTCGCGCTGCTGAATCGCACCGGGTATCGCGCGGACGAACTGTCGACGGCCGAACGCAGCGATGCGGCCGAATGGGGCACCGAAGGCGGCAGCGCGGCACCCGCGGCCGACGGGAGCGCGCAGCCGGGCGACGGCGGCGCGCTGAAGCCGGCCGGCTGAGCGGCATGCCATGCCGCCGCGCGGGAGGCGGGAACGCCCCGAGCGCATGTCGCCAAAAGAAAACGGCACCGTGCGAAACACGGTGCCGTCTTTCCCGGAGCACACGGCCGGCAGGCTGCCGGCCGCGCGCATCGCATCATCAGCCTTCCGTCGGCGGCACGTAGCCGGACGCCTGGTCCGCGCCGTCGCCGAAGAAGTACTTCTCGGTCTGCTTCATCAGGTACTGGCGCGCGCGCGGGTCGGCCATGTTCAGGCGGTTCTCGTTGATCAGCATCGTCTGCTGCTTGAGCCAGCCCTGCCACGCTTCCTTCGAGACGCTCTCGTAAATGCGCTTGCCGAGTTCGCCCGGCAGCGGCGGGAAATCGAGGCCTTCGGCTTCCTTGCCGAGCTTCGCGCATTGAATCATTCGAGCCATCGTGTACTTCTCCTGTAATCGAACTGGGGGGAGGGCAGTCGTGCCTGCGCTCAGAGCTGCTTCATCAGCACGAGCGACTTGCGCTGCCAGTTATAGAGTTTGCGGCGGTCTTCGGGGAGGTCGTCGACGCTGACCTTGACGAAGCCGCGCTTGAGGAACCAGTGCTCGGTGCGCGTCGTGAGCACGAAGATGTGCGTGAGGCCGCGTGCACGGGCGCGCTGCTCGATGCGCTTGAGCAGGCGTTCGCCGTCGCCCGAGCCCTGCGCTTCCGGCGCGACCGTCAGGCACGCCATCTCGCCGATCTTCTCCTGCTGGTACGGATACAGCGCCGCGCAGCCGAACAGCACGCCATCGTGCTCGATTACCGAGAAGTGGTCGATGTCGCGTTCGATCTGGTGGCGGCCGCGGCGCACCAGCGTGCCGTCCGACTCGAGCGGCTCGATCAGCGACAGGATGCCGCCGACGTCGTCCGGCGTCGCTTCGCGCAGGCTCTCGAGGTTCTCGTACGAGATCATCGTGCCGACGCCGTCGTGCAGGAACAGTTCGAGCAGCATGCTGCCGTCGAGCGACTGCGGGATCAGGTGGGCCCGGGTCACGCCGCCGCGGCATGCGCGGATCGAGTGCTTGAGGAAGAACGCGTCGTCGCCCTGGACGTTGCCGGAATCGAGCAGCTCGGCCGCCGCGTCGAGCGACATTTCGCGCACCAGCCCGCCTTCATCGTCGACGATGCCGGGTGCTTCGGTCAGGAAGATGATCTTGTCGGCGCGCAGTGCGATCGCGGCGGCCGACGCGACGTCTTCCATCGACAGGTTGAACGCTTCGCCGGTCGGCGAGAAGCCGAGCGGCGACAGCAGCACGAGCTTGCGGCTCGCGAGAGAATGACGGATCGACTCGGCGTCGATCTTGCGCACGATGCCCGTATGCGCGAAATCGACCCCATCGAGAATCCCCACCGGCCGCGCGGTCACGAAGTTGCCCGACACGACGCTGATGTGCGCGTGCGCCATCGGCGAGTTCGGCAGACCCTGGCTGATCGCGGCCTCGATGTCGAGACGCACTTCGCCGGCCGCTTCCTTCGCGGATTCGAGCGCGCGCGCATCGGTGATGCGCAGGCCGTGCGAAAACTCGGATTCGACACCGTGCAGGCTCAGCTGCTCCTCGACCTGCGGGCGCGAACCGTGCACCAGCACGATCTGGATACCCATCGCCTGCAGCAGCGCGATGTCGGACACGAGCGCGTTCAGGAGCCCCTGCTGCACCACCTCACCGCCAAACCCCACGACGAACGTGCTGTTGCGGAACTTGTGGATATAGGGCGCGACGGAGCGCATCCAGTCGACGAACTGCGCGTGACTGGCGGCCGAATCGTCGGCGGCCGGCGGCGTCGCGGCGCCGGTCTGTGCGGGGGGGAGGTCGGTTTGGGAATTCATGGGCGGGATTATAATGCGCCCCCATGTCGAATGTTTCTAAAAGTCCCGCGCCGACGCGGGCCAATACGCCGTCGGCCCGGCACCCGGATGGTGCGGCCGACGCACGCGAGCAGCAGGGCCAGCCGGCGCGCCAGCAGCAGGAAAAGCAGGCGGGCAAACCGGCAGACGCGCCGCGCGCACCGCGCGGTGACGAACGGCGCGGCGATGCGCGCCAGCCGGCCGCGAAGGGCGCACCCCAGGCAACGGGCGAGCGCCCACCGCGCCGCGAGCGGCCGCCGCGCGCCGTCGTCGCACCGAACCCCGTCCCGCCGATCACGTACCCCGAAAGCCTGCCCGTGTCGGGCAAGCGCGACGAAATCGCGCGCGCGATCGCCGGTCATCAGGTTGTCATCGTCTGCGGCGAAACCGGCTCGGGCAAGACCACGCAGTTGCCGAAGATCTGTCTCGATCTCGGCCGCGGCCTCGGCGCCGGCGGCACGGGCCTGATCGGCCATACGCAGCCGCGCCGTCTGGCTGCATCGTCGACCGGCCGGCGGATCGCCGAGGAACTCGGCACGCCGTTCGGCGAGGTGGTCGGCTACAAGGTGCGCTTTACCGACAATCTCGCGCCGGGCGCGTCCGTCAAGCTGATGACGGACGGGATCCTGCTCGCCGAGACGCAGACCGATCCGCTGCTGAAGGCGTACGACACGCTGATCATCGACGAGGCGCACGAGCGCAGCCTGAACATCGACTTCCTGCTCGGCTACCTGAAGGAAATCCTGCCGCGGCGGCCGGACCTGAAGCTGATCGTCACGTCCGCGACGATCGACGCCGATCGCTTCGCGCGCCATTTCGGCACCGACGAGCGTCCCGCGCCCGTGATCGAGGTGAGCGGGCGGCTGTATCCGGTCGAGATGCGCTACCGGCCGGTGGCCGAGGATCGCCCGGCCGTGAAAAATGCCGAAGGCACGGGCGGCCGCGATCGCGTGAAGACCGCGCGCGAAGCGGAGCGCGACCTGATGGATGCGATCGTCGACGCGGTCGACGAACTGTGCCGCGAAGGCCCCGGCGACGTGCTGGTGTTCCTGCCCGGCGAGCGCGAGATCCGCGAGGCGGCCGAGGCGCTGCGCAAGCATCATCCGCCGCATACCGAGATCCTGCCGCTGTTCGCGCGGCTTTCGGCGGCCGACCAGGACAAGGTGTTCAAGGCATCGAACGCGCGCCGGATCGTGCTCGCGACCAACGTGGCCGAAACCTCGCTGACGGTGCCGGGCATCCGCTACGTCGTCGATACCGGCCTCGCGCGCGTGAAGCGCTATTCGTACCGGAACAAGGTCGAGCAGCTGCAGGTCGAGTCGATCTCGCAGGCGGCCGCAAACCAGCGCGCGGGCCGCTGCGGCCGCGTGGCCGACGGCGTGTGCATTCGCTTGTACGAGGAAAGCGACTACCAGGCGCGCGCACGCTTCACCGACCCGGAAATCCTGCGCTCGTCGCTCGCGTCGGTGATCCTGCGGATGAAGTCGCTGCACCTGACGGCGATCGAATCGTTCCCGTTCCTCGAGCCGCCGCCCGGCCGCGCGATCGCGGACGGCTACCAGCTGCTCAACGAGCTCGGCGCGGTCGACGACGACAACGCGCTGACGCCGCTCGGCCGTGAACTCGCGCGGCTGCCGCTCGACCCGCGCGTCGGCCGGATGATTCTCGCCGCGCGCGACCAGCAGTCGCTGCGTGAGGTGCTGATCATCGCGAGCGCGCTGTCCGTGCAGGACCCGCGCGACCGCCCGATCGAAGCGCAGGAGCAGGCCGACCAGGCCCACCGCCGGTTCGCCGACGAGCGTTCCGAGTTCCTGCAGTGGCTGAAGATCTGGGCGTGGTTCGAGGAGGCGGTCGCACACAAGAAGTCGAACCGCCAGCTCGTCGACGCATGCCGGCAGAACTTCCTGTCGCACCTGCGGCTGCGCGAGTGGCGCGACGTCCACTCGCAGCTGCTGACCGTCGTGCGCGAGCACGGCTGGCGGCTCAACGAAGCCGAGGCGACGTACGAACAGGTCCATCTGGCCCTGCTGACGGGCCTGCTCGGCAACCTCGGCCTGAAGGCCGATGACGATCCGCACTATCTCGGCGCGCGCGGGATCAAGTTCTACCTGTGGCCGGGCTCCGTGCTCGCGAAGAAGGCCGGCCGCTGGGTGATGGCGGCCGAGCTCGTCGAGACGAGCCGGCTGTACGCGCGCTGCCTCGCGAAGATCGAGCCGGAGTGGGTCGAGAAGATCGGCGCGCACCTGCTGAAGAAATCGCTGTCGGAGCCGCACTGGGAGAAGCGCCCGGCGCAGGTCAGCGCGTTCGAGCGCGCGACGCTGTACGGGCTGCCGATCTACCACCGCCGGCGCGTCGCGTTCGGCAAGCAGGATCCGGCGCGGGCGCGCGAGCTGTTCATCCGCGGCGCGCTGGTCGAAGGCGAATTCGACACGAAGCTGCCGTTCTTCGCGCACAACCGCAAGCTGCTCGCCGACATCGAGCAGCTCGAGCACAAGTCGCGCCGGCAGGACGTGCTGGTCGACGACGAGCTGATCTACGCGTACTACGACCAGGCGATTCCGGCGGGCATCCACACGGGTGCCGCATTCGAGCGCTGGTATCGCGACGAAGTGAAGAAGGGCGGCCAGCCCGAGGACAAGCAGCGGCTGCTGTACCTGTCGCGCGACGACCTGATGCGCCACGAGGCGGCCGGCGTGACGACCGAGCTGTTCCCGAAGCGCGCGACGATGGCCGGCGTCGAGATGGCGCTTACGTATCACTTCGAGCCGGGCACGCCGCGCGACGGCGTGACGCTCGCGGTCCCGCTGTATGCGCTGAACCAGGTCGACGCGCGCCGCTGCGAGTGGCTCGTGCCGGGGATGCTGAAGGAAAAGGTGCAGTTGCTGCTGAAGTCGCTGCCGCAGAAGCTGCGCCGGCACTGCGTGCCGCTGCCCGAGTACGCGGCGGGCTTCGTCGAGCGGATGGGCCGCGAGCGCTTCGGCGCGGGCGGGCTCGTCGAGGCGCTGATCGCCGACGTGCGCGGCGAGACGCAGGTCGCGATGAAAACGGCCGACTTCAAGCTCGAGACGCTGCCCGCGCACCTGTTCATGAACTTCAAGGTGATCGACGAGCACGGCCGCCAGCTCGCGATGGGGCGCAATCTCGCGCAGCTTCGCCAGGAGCTGGGCGCGCAGGCGCAGCAGCAGTTCCAGAAGATCGCGGCGGCGTCGACGATCGCGGCTGGCGGCGATGCCGATGCGGGTCAGCCGGTCGGCCAGGCGCCGGCGGCGGCCGGTACGGCCGGCGCACCCGGCCGCGGCCCGAAGCCCGCGAAGGGCGCGGCGCCGCAGACGTCCGCTCCGGCGGAAGCCGGCGCGACGGCGCTGTACGAGAACCTGACGACGTGGAATTTCGGCAAGCTCCCCGAGCTGCTGGAGATCCGCCGGCGCGGCCAGACGCTGTACGGCTACCCGGCGCTCGTCGATCGCGGCACGCATTGCGACGTCGAGGTGTTCGATTCGCCGGAGGAGGCCGCGCGCATCCACCGGGCCGGCCTGCGGCGGCTGTTCGCGCTGCAGCTGAAGGAGCCGATCAAGTTCCTCGAGAAGAACCTGCCGGGCCTGCGCGAGATGGCGATGCAGTACATGTCGCTCGGCACGCAGGACGAATTGCGCGACCAGCTGATCGACACGGCGCTCGACCGCGCGTGCCTGCAGGACCCGCTGCCCGACGACGACGCGAGCTTCCACGCGCGCCGTGACGAAGGCCGAAGCCGCCTGAACCTGCTCGCGCAGGAAATCGCGCGGCTGGTCGGGCAGGTCCTGGCCGAATACGCGGGTCTCGTGAAGAAGCTCGCGCAGGCGAAGCCGTTCGCGCAGGCGCATGCGGACCTGCAGCAGCAGCTCGCCGCGCTGGTCGGCAAGCGCTTCGTGATCGATACGCCCTACGCGCAACTCGCGCACTTCCCGCGCTACCTGAAGGGCATCGCGCTGCGGATCGACAAGCTGAAGGCCGATCCGGCGCGCGACGCGAAGCAGTCGGCCGACCTGCTGCCGCTCGCCCAGCAGTACCAGCGCGCGGTGTCGCAGCGCGGCGGCGTCGCCGATCCGCGGCTCGCGGAATTCCGCTGGCTGCTCGAGGAATTGCGGATTTCGCTGTTCGCGCAGGAACTGCGCACGCCGATGCCTGTCTCTGTCAAGCGTCTGCACAAGGTCTGGGAGTCGATGCAGCGCTAGCGCAACATCGGCTTCCTGGGCTCCGCGCCGGCGGCGGGCCCCGGCCGGCCGCGCGGCGCTTGCCGCGCCGCCCGGCCGGGCCGCCGCCGCGTGCGTCGAAGTGGCGCAATGCCGGCCCAGGTCAACCGGCCGGGCCGGTTGAACGTTTTACAATGACGGTTGTTCCACGACGTGAGTCTTCATGCGCACTTTCCTTTCCCTCGGCCGCACGCTCGCGCTGGCCGCCGCCGTGCTGGCGCCCGCCGCCCACGCGAATAACGTGATCATCCTCAATTCGGCCGAAGCGACGCTTTCCCTGATCGACCAGCAGACCCGTGAGGTCGTCGGCACGATGCCGGCCGGCAAGGAACCGCACCACCTGATGGCAACGCCCGACAATTCGTCGCTGATCGTTGCAAATTCGGTCTCGAACAGCCTGATGTTCCTCGATCCGAAGACGGGCAAGCTGCAGCGCACCGTCGAAGGGATCGACGATCCTTACCAGCTCGGTTTCTCGCCCGACCGCAAGTGGTTCGCGGCCGCCGGCCTGCGCCTCGACCGCGTCGACATCTACGGCTACGACGGCCGCGACCTGAAGCTCGTGAAGCGCGTGCCGCTCGAAGTCATGCCGAGCCACCTCGCGTTCACGAAGGACAGCAAGACGCTGCTCGTGTCGCTGCAGGTGTCCGGCGAGATCGCGGCGATCGACCTGCCGACGCAGACGGTCAAGTGGAAGATGAAGGTCGGCAAGGTGCCGGCCGGCCTGTGGCTCACGCCGGACGACAAGTACCTGCTCGTCGGCATGACGGGCGCGGATTACGTTGCGGTGGTCGACTGGCGCAACCAGAAGGTCGTCAAGCAGATCTACACCGGCAAGGGCGCGCACAACTTCCGTTCGCTCGCCGACGGCACCCACGTCGCGGTGACGAACCGGGTCGCGAACACGATCAGCATCATCGACGAGAACACGCTCACCAACGTCGGCGACATCACCGGCCTGCTGCCGGGCCCGGACGACATGGAGCTGTCCGCCGACAAGAAGACGCTGTGGGTGACGTTCCGCTTCGCGAAGAAGGTCGGGATCATCGACCTGGCGTCGCGCAAGCTGGTGCAGACGATCGCCGTCGGCCGTTCGCCGCACGGGATCTACTTCTACGACCGCGCGCCGTGGCGCGCCGCGAACGGCGCGTGACGGGCGGGGGAGAACGATGCTGCACCTGATCGATGCGTTCGTATCGGACATCCAGACCTGGCTGTACGTCGACGTCGTGCAGCCGCTCCTCTTCAAGTTCAACCTGATGGACTACGACGAGGACACCTACGACGCGCTGTACTGGGTGATCGTCGGTGCGCTGCAGATGGTGCTGATGTTCGTGCTGCTGCGCCCGCTCGAGGCGCTGCGGCCCGTCGAGCGCTGGACGAACCGCCGTGCCGTGCGGGTCGACGTGATCTATACCGCGATCGCGAAGCTCGGCATCTATTCGCTGTTCTTCTTCTTCGCGCTGCAGCCGCTGTTCGACAACTTCCAGGCGTGGCTGCGCCTGCACGGGGTCGCGAACGTCAACCTCGACTACCTGTGGCCGGGCGTGACCTCGAAGCCGATCGTCGCGTTCGCGATCTATCTCGTCGTGCTCGATTTCGCCGGCTACTGGTATCACCGCTGGCAGCACAAGTTCGGCGTCTGGTGGGAACTGCACGCCGTGCATCACAGCCAGCGCCAGATGTCGCTGTGGTGCGACGACCGCAACCACGTGCTCGACGACGTGATCCAGTCGTGCTTCTTCGCGGCGATCGCGCTCGTGATCGGCGTGACGCCGTCGCAGTTCGTCGTGCTGACCGCGTTCACCAACTTCATGCAGAGCATTCAGCATACGAATGCGCGCCTGTCGTTCGGCTGGCTCGGCGAGCGCCTGTTCGTGAGCCCGATCTTCCACCGGCGCCACCACGCGGTCGGCTACGGCCACGAAGGCACGAAGTACGGGTGCAACTTCGGCGTGCTGTTCCCGTGGTGGGACATGATGTTCGGCACCGCGTCGTGGAACCGCACGGTCGAGCCGACCGGCATCCGCGACCAGGTCGAGGGCGTGTCCTACGGCGAAGGCTTCTGGGCGCAGCACGGCCTCGCGTTCGTGCGGATCTTCCGGCGCCTGTTCCCCGCCAAGCGCGGCGCGGCGTCGGCCTGATCCGGCCATTCCCACGTTGAGCGGCTCTCTCACGCGGCCCGCATGTGCTTTGGCGCATGCGGGCCGCGTGGTTTATCCTTTCCCCGTTTTTCTCCGTCGATACAGGCTCGCATGAACGACTTGCTGCGTTCCTTCGTCCGGGCATTGGCGAGCGCACTGCATCCGCGCATGCTCTGGCTCACCCTGATGCCGTTTCTCGTCTCGGCCGTCCTGTGGGGCGTCGTGCTGTGGTTCTCGTGGCAGACGCTGCTGGACCTCGCACGCGGCGCGCTCGACGGCTTCGTGCTGACGGCCCTGCTGTACCGCGCGTTCGACGCGATCGGCATGTCGCAGCTGCATGCGGTCGTCGCGCCGTTCGTGGTCGTGTCGCTCGCGATTCCGCTGATCGTGCTGACCGTGCTGTTGCTGATCGCGACGATTTCGATGCCGGTCGTGATCAAGCACCTGTCGAACCGGCAGTTCGCGGCGCTCGAGCCGAAGCGGGGCGGCACCTTCTTCGGCAGCGTGTTCAACTCGCTGTGGGCGGCGCTGGCCGGGGTCGTCGTGCTGGTCGTCACGATCCCGCTGTGGCTGATTCCACCGTTCTTCGCGCTGCTGCCGCCCGTGATCTGGGGCTGGCTCACGTACCGCGTGATGACCTACGACGCGCTCGCGCTGCACGCGAGCCGCGATGAGCGCCGGGCGCTCGTGCGCCGGCACCGCTGGCCGCTGATCGGCATCGGCGTCGCGACCGGGCTGCTCGGCACCGTGCCGACCTTCGTGTGGGTATCGTCGGTCTGGATGATGGTGCTGTTCCCGTTCGTCGCGGCGGCCATGATCTGGGTTTACGCTTTCATCCTCGTCTTCTCGGCGCTGTGGTTCGGGCATTATTGCCTGCGCGCGCTGGAGGACCTGCGTGCGAGTTCGCGCGCCACCGCAATCGACATGGGGCAGGCATGAGCATCGGCATCATCATCATCGGCGACGAAATCCTTTCGGGCCGCCGGCAGGACAAGCATCTGGCGAAGGTCATCGAGCTGCTCGGCGCACGCGGCCTCGCGCTCGACTGGGCCGAATACGTCGGCGACGATCCGGCGCGCATCACGGCGACGCTCGCGCGCGCGATCGCGTCGGGCGACATCGTGTTCTCGACGGGCGGGATCGGCGCGACGCCGGACGACCACACGCGCCAGTGCGCGGCCGCCGCGCTCGGCGTGACGCTCGAGCTGCACCCGGAAGCGAAGGTGCTGATTTCGGAGCGGATCCGCGAAACCCACACCGACCCGGCCACGCCGGTCGATTTCGATTCCCCGGAGAACCTGCACCGCTTCAACATGGGCGTGTTTCCGGTGGGCGCGACGATCATCCCGAACGGCTACAACCGGATTCCCGGTTTCTCGGTCGGCGACCTGCACTTCGTGCCGGGCTTCCCGGTGATGGCGTGGCCGATGATCGAATGGGTGCTCGATACGAAGTACGCGCACCTGCATCACGCGACGCCGCACGCGGAGCGTTCGCTGTACGTGTTCGAGCTGCCGGAATCGACGCTCACGCCGTTGATGGAGCGCATCGAGCGCGATTTCCCGGGCGTGCGCGTGTTCAGCCTGCCGAGCGTGGGTGATGCGGAGCGTGGCGGGATCTTCGCGCGCCGTCACATCGACCTCGGCGTGAAGGGCGAGCCGGAAGCGGTCGCGGCCGCGTACGTGAAGCTGCGCGAGGGCGTGCACCTGCTCGGCGGCGACGTCGTCGAAGCCGAGGCGTCGCGCGCCTGAGCGGCGTGCCGGCCGGCCGCACAAAAACCACGGGCCGCGCAACGCGGCCCGTCATCGGCATGTCATCGCCCGGCTCGACGATGAGGCTGTCGTCACCGGCGGGCGCGGCGCGCCGTCAGGCGCCGATCCACGGCAGTTTCCGGAAGCACCAGCCATCGACGGTCTTGCGGTGGCCTTCGGCGTCCTTCGCGCCCTCGAAGCCTTCGAGCAGGTCGAACGCCTTCGTGAAGCCGGCCTGCGCGGAGGCGACCGCGGCGAGCTTCGAGCGCGCGGCGCTGCGGCACAGGAACAGGATGGGGGTATCGGGCGGGAGGGCCGCCTTCAGTTCGTTGACGAATTCGGCGTTCGGCACGCCGCCCGGGTAGCGCGTCCATTCGAGGTGCAGGTACTGGCCGTCGCCGACGAGCGGGCGGCCGATCCAGTCGAGTTCGGCGCGGGTGCGCACGTCGACGAGGCGCGCCGACGGATCGAGCTGCAGAAGTTCGAAGGCTTCGGCCGGCAGCAGCGCCCCGGCGTAGTTGAGCGCGCCTTGGGCGCGGCGTTCGTCGGCCTTCGCGTAAAGCTGGTCGAGCGTACTCATGGCAGGGAGTCTCCGTATCGGTCAAACGAGCATTCTAGCGCGGCGTCGCGGCACGGATGGCCGCGTGCGGTGCGGTGCACGCATGGCCCACGCGTTCACCAAAAAAGTGCAGAATGGCACGCATGCACCAGAATGATTCCTTGACTGCGGCGGGTCGCCGGAATTGCACCATCACAGTGCTTTCGGCAAGCGACCGGTGCGGCGCAAGGCCCCGGAATCGCGCAGCCCGGCCCTGTCGTGGCGAGCCCCGGCGCGATTTGCGCCCGTCGTTCGCAAAGGTGGCACGGAAGCTGCTATATAGAATTCGGTCGAATCGGGGCGCGCTGCGCCAAAGCAAGACCCCGGTCAGCTCGATAAACGAGGCGGTTCCCAGTCCGCCGGAATTGTTCTAATCAGGAGAAGAGGTTATGAGTAAAACCGTCGCCGACGTCATGCAGCTCGTGAAGGACGAGGACGTCAAGTTTGTCGATTTCCGCTTCACGGATACGCGCGGCAAGGAGCAGCACGTGTCGGTGCCGGTTTCGGCGTTTGACGAAGACAAGTTCGAAAGCGGCCATGCATTCGACGGCTCGTCGATCGCCGGCTGGAAGGGCATCGAGGCGTCGGACATGCTGCTCATGCCGGACCCGAGCGCCGCTTTCGTCGACCCGTTCTATGAAGAGTCGACCCTCGTGCTGACCTGCGACGTGGTCGAGCCGGCCGACGGCAAGGGCTACGAGCGCGATCCGCGTTCGCTCGCGAAGCGCGGCGAAGCGTACCTGAAGAGCACGGGCATCGGCGACACGGCCTACTTCGGTCCGGAACCGGAATTCTTCATTTTCGACTCGGTCCAGTGGAACACGGACATGTCGGGCTGCTTCGTGAAGATCAACTCGGAAGAAGCGCCGTGGTCGGCAGGCAAGGAATTCGAAGGCGGCAACACGGGCCACCGTCCGGGCACGAAGGGCGGCTACTTCCCGGTCGCACCGGTCGACACGTTCCAGGACATGCGTTCGGAAATGTGCCTGCTGCTCGAACAGCTCGGCATTCCGGTCGAAGTGCACCACCACGAAGTGGCGGGCCAGGGCCAGAACGAAATCGGCACGAAGTTCTCGACGCTGGTTCAGCGCGCCGACTGGACGCAATGGTCGAAGTACATCATCCACAACGTCGCGCACTCGTACGGCAAGACGGCGACGTTCATGCCGAAGCCGGTCGTCGGCGACAACGGTTCGGGCATGCACGTTCACCAGTCGATCTGGAAGGACGGCCAGAACCTGTTCGCGGGCAACGGCTACGCCGGCCTGTCGGAACTGGCGCTGTTCTACATCGGCGGCATCATCAAGCACGCCCGTGCACTGAACGCGATCACGAACCCGACGACGAACTCGTACAAGCGTCTGGTCCCGCACTTCGAAGCACCGGTCAAGCTCGCGTACTCGGCGCGCAACCGTTCGGCATCGATCCGCATTCCGCACGTGTCGAACCCGAAGGGCCGCCGTATCGAAACGCGCTTCCCGGATCCGATGGCGAACCCGTACCTGTGCTTCACGGCGCTGATGATGGCCGGCCTCGACGGGATCCAGAACAAGATCCATCCGGGCGAAGCAGCGGACAAGAACCTGTACGACCTGCCGCCGGAAGAAGATGCAAAGATCCCGACCGTCTGCGCGGGCCTCGACCAGGCACTCGAAGCGCTCGACAAGGATCGCGAGTTCCTGACGCGCGGCGGCGTGTTCACGGACGGCATGATCGACGCGTACCTCGCGCTGAAGGAGCAGGAGCTGGCGAAGTTCCGCATGACGACGCACCCGATCGAGTTCGAGATGTACTACTCGCTGTAATCGGCGATGGCGCTTCGATTCAGCGCCGTTTTGCCGGTTCGTTCCCGCCGCGCGGTTGGCGGCGGGGGCGGCGGAGTCTGAAAGGGGCGGCGTTCAGCCGTCCCTTTTTTGTTCCAGTGATTTTCCTTTTCTGGCCCGTTGAGGCGCGACAAGCACGCAGATGGTTCTGAAGAATCTGATCAAGGCGAAAACGGGGCAGCCCGAGCGACTGACGGACGACGAGCGGCTCGCACGCTCGGGCCTGCTGGCTGGGCTGGAAGCGCTGCCGACGGTCGTGCTCGTGCTCGACCGCAAGACGCTGCGGATCGCGTTCGCGAACCCGTCCGCGGAGGCGATGCTCGACATCTCGCGCCGGCAGCTCGCGCAGCGGCCGTGGGGCGAGATCTTTCCGAACGCGAACGAACTGGCGTCGACGATCACCGCGATCGGCGAGGAACGCTTTCACGCGACGCACCTCGATACCGTGCTCGACCGGCCCGGCCGCGAACCGCTGCACGTGCACGCGATCGTCGGCTTCCTCGAGACCGCGCCCGATTTCGTGCTCGTCGAGCTGTTCGAGAACGAACGGCAGTCGCGCACCGATCGCGAGGAGCGCATTCACGACCTGACCGCGGTCAACAAGCAGCTGATCCGCAACCTCGCGCACGAGATCAAGAATCCGCTCGGCGGCATTCGCGGCGCAGCCCAGCTGCTCGAATTCGAACTCGGCGAGCGCGAGCGCGGCGAGTTGCGCGAATACACGCAGGTGATCATCAAGGAGTCCGACCGCCTGCAGACGCTCGTCGACCGGTTGCTGGAGCCGCACCGGCATCCGCACATCGTCGGCGACGTGAACATTCATGAAGTATGCGAACGCGTGCGCGCGGTGATGCTCGCGGAATTCCCGCGCGGGCTCACGATCGAGCGCGACTACGACGTGAGCGTGCCGGACCTGCGCGGCGACAAGGAGCAACTGATCCAGGCGCTGCTCAACATCGTGCGCAACGCGGCGCAGGCGCTGCGCGAACGGATCGCGCAGGGCGACGCGAAGATCGAGTTGCGCACGCGCATCGCGCGCAAGGTGACGATCGCGAAGCGCCTGTACCGGCTGGCACTGGACTTGCACGTGATCGACAACGGGCCCGGCATCCCGGAAGACATCCGCGACCGGATCTTCTACCCGCTCGTGTCCGGGCGCGACGACGGCAGCGGCCTCGGCCTGACGCTCGCGCAGACGTTCGTGCAGCAGCACGACGGGACGATCGAGGTCGAAAGCCGGCCCGGACGTACCGAATTTCAGATCCTGCTGCCGCTCGATCATTGAGCGGCAGCATGGCGATTCACCGGATTCACCAATATCTGACCGACCTATGAAGCCGATCTGGATAGTAGACGACGACCAATCGATCCGCTGGGTGCTTGAAAAGGCGCTCGCCCGGGACAGCTTCGCGACGAAGAGCTTCGCGAACGTGCGCGACGCGCTGGCCGCGCTCGACCACGAGACGCCGCAGGTGCTCGTATCCGACATCCGGATGCCGGGCGGCTCGGGCCTCGAGTTGCTGCAGGCGATGCACGAGCGCCTGCCGGGCCTGCCCGTCATCATCATGACGGCGTTCTCCGATCTCGACAGCGCCGTCGCGGCGTTCCAGGGCGGCGCGTTCGAATATCTCGCGAAGCCGTTCGACGTCGACAAGGCGGTCGAGCTGATCCGCCGCGCCGTCGAGGAAAGCCTGCGCGGCGGCGTGCCGCAGGATGAGCGCGTGGCCGAGGCGCCCGAGATGCTCGGCCAGGCGCCCGCGATGCAGGACATGTTCCGCGCGATCGGCCGCCTGTCGCACTCGGCCGCGACCGTGCTGATCACCGGCGAATCGGGCACCGGCAAGGAGCTCGTCGCGCGTGCGCTGCACCGTCACAGCCCGCGCGCGAACGGGCCGTTCATCGCGCTGAACACCGCGGCGATTCCGAAGGACCTGCTCGAATCCGAGCTGTTCGGCCATGAGCGCGGCGCGTTCACCGGTGCGCAGTCGACGCGGCAGGGCCGCTTCGAGCAGGCCGAGAACGGCACGCTGTTCCTCGACGAAATCGGCGACATGCCGTTCGACCTGCAGACGCGCCTGTTGCGCGTGTTGTCGGACGGGCAGTTCTATCGGGTCGGCGGGCACAACCCGCTGCGCGCGAACGTGCGCGTGATCGCCGCGACGCACCAGAATCTCGAATCGCGCGTGCGGCAGGGCCTGTTCCGCGAAGACCTTTACCACCGGCTCAACGTGATCCGGCTGCGGCTGCCGCCGCTGCGCGAGCGCAGCGAGGACATCGCGCTGCTCACGCGCCACTTCCTGCAGAAGAGCGCGCGCGATCTCGGCGTCGAGCCGAAACGCGTGTCCGACGAGGCGCTGGCCTACCTGACGTCGCTCGCGTTTCCCGGCAACGTGCGCCAGCTCGAGAACCTCGCGAACTGGCTGACCGTGATGGCGCCCGCGCAGACGGTCGAGATCAAGGACCTGCCGCCCGACCTCGTGCCAGCCGGCGCGCCGGTCGTCGCTGCAGGCGAAGGTGCGGGCACGCACGTCGGTGGTGGCGATACGGCACTCTCGGCACCGGTGACCGGCACGGCGCCGGTGGCGTCCGCGCCAGTCGCGGCCGCGCCGAACGGCAGCGCGCCGGCCGGCTATCCGGTGTGGGAGCATGGTTTGCGCACCGAGGTTGCACGGCTGTTGCGCGAGAACTCGGCCGACGTGATGGACGAACTCGCACGCCGCTTCGAGGCGGCCGTGATCCGCGAGGCGCTCGACTTCACGCGCGGTCGCAAGGTCGAGGCCGCGGAGCGCCTCGGCATCGGCCGCAACACGATCACGCGCAAGATCCAGGAACTCCATCTGGAGCCCTGAGCACGATTTGCGGCATGCGCGGGCATCGCGCATGCCGCGATCGGACATAATCGCGGTTTGCACGCCGTTTGCCATTCCGCCCATCCGCAATGTCCGATTCCTTCCGCTGGCCCGCCGGGGCCGACCCGTTCCGTTTCCTCGAAGCGCTCGACAGCAAGCGTGCCCGCACGTGGGTCGACGAGCAGAACGCGCGCACGCGCGCCGCGCTGCGTGACGACGATGCCTATCGCGCGCTCACGGCGCGCCTCGCGAAAGCGTACCTGCCGCGCGAACGCCCGGTGATTCCAACCCGCTGGCGCGACTGGGCCTACGACCTGTGGCAGGACGATCTCCATCCGAAGGGGCTGTGGCGCCGCACGCGCTGGGACGACTGGCGTGCGGGCCGGCCGGCGTGGGAAACGCTGCTCGACGTCGATGCGCTCGGCGCGGAGGAGGGCGAATCGTGGGTGTTCGAGCAGGACGCGATCCTGTATCCGGACGGCGATCGCGCGCTGCTGTCGCTGTCGCCGGGCGGTGCCGACGCGGTCGTCGTGCGCGAATTCGATCTCGTCGAACGTCGTTTCGTCGACGGCGGCTTCACGATCGACGAGCCGGGGCATCACACGGTCGGCTGGATCGATCGCGATACCGTCTACGTGAGCTGGGATCGCGGCGACGCGCATGCCACCGCAGCCGGCTATCCGTATGAAGCGCGGCGCTGGGTGCGCGGCACCGCGCTTGCCGATGCGCCCGTCGTCTTCAGCGGCGAACCCGACGACATCAGCGCGGGCGCGGGGTTCGATCCGATCGACAACCGCCACGTCGCGTGGCGCAGCGTCGACTTCTTCGACGCGCATGCGTACCGGCTGACCGATGCGGGCGAGTGGGCGCGCTACGACGTGCCGCCCCATGTCGAGGTCGGGTTCTGGGAAGGCTGGCTCATGCTGGAGCCGCGCCTCGACTGGGATTGCGGCGGTGTGCGCCATGCGGGCGGCTCGCTGCTGGCGATCCGCGAGCAGGCGTTCCTGGCCGGGTCGCGCGAACTCACGACGCTGTTCGCGCCGCAGCCGACGACGTCCGCGTGCACGTGGACGCACACGCGCACGACGCTGATCGCGAGCTGGCTCGACGACGTGCACAACCGCACGCTGCTGTGGCAACCGCGACAGGTCGACGACGGTACGTGGACATGGGATGCACGGCCGTTCGAGTGGGCGGGCGACGCGCAGATCGACGTCGAGCCCGTCGAGGCGACGCTGAACGACGAGGTGTACGTCGACGTCGACACCTATCTCGATCCGCCCGAGTGCTGGCTGGCGGATCTGGCCGACCGCGCGGACGATGCGTCGTCGCGCCGCGTGCTGCTCGACCGGCCGCCGGTGCAGTTCGACGCGACGGGGCTCGTCGTGCGCCGCGCGAGCGCGCGCTCGCAAGACGGCACGATGGTGCCGTACACGCTGATCGGGCCGCGCGATGCACTCGATCCGGCCGAAGGCGCCACTCGCGTCGCGCGGCCGTGTTTGCTGTCGGGCTACGGCGGCTTTGCGATCCCGAACCTGCCGGGCTACAGCGACGCGTTCGGCATCGGATGGCTCGAGCGCGGCGGCGTGATGGCGTTCGCGCACATCCGCGGCGGCGGCGAGTTCGGGCCGCGCTGGCACGTCGACGCGCAGCGTGAACACCGCCAGCGCTCGTTCGACGATTTCATCGCAGTGGCCGAGGATCTGGCCGCGACCGGCGTGACGAGCGCCGCTCAGCTCGGCATCGAGGGCGGCAGCAACGGCGGGCTGCTGGTTGCCGCGTGCATGGTGCAGCGGCCGGAGCTGTTCGGCGCGGTGCTCTGTCGCGTGCCGCTGCTCGACATGCGGCGTTATCCGAAGCTGCACGCGGGCGCCGCGTGGCTCGACGAATACGGCGACCCGGAGGATCCGCACGAAGGTGCGGCGCTGGCCGCGTATTCGCCGTACCACCGCGTGCGCGAGGGCGTCGCGTATCCGCCGTTACTGCTGACGACGTCGACGCGCGACGATCGCGTGCATCCCGCGCATGCGCGCAAGATGGCCGCGCGCATGCATGCGCTCGGTCATGAACGGGTGTGGTATTGGGAGAACACCGACGGCGGCCACGGCAGTGCCGACGATCTGGAACGCGCGGAAGCCGACGCGGCGGAATTCGGGTTCCTGTGGGCCCATCTCGGGCCGGCGCCCGCGCGGCGCTGAACGCGCGCGGGCTGCCCGGTCAGCCGACGACCGCGACCACGGGCGTGTGGTCGGACGGCTGTTCCCACGTGCGCGGCGTGCGATCGACCTCGCACGACGTGCAGGTTTGCGCGAGCGCCGGCGACAGCAGCACGTGGTCGATGCGCAGCCCCGCGTTGCGGCGGAACGCCATCATCCGGTAGTCCCACCACGTGAAGGTCTTCTCCGGCTGTTCGAAGCGGCGGAACGCATCGACGAAGCCGAGTTCGATCAGTTGCGCGAAATGGGCGCGCTCCTGCGGCGACACGAGGTTCTGGCCTTCCCATTTCGCGGGGTCGTGCACGTCGCGGTCTTCCGGCGCGATGTTGTAGTCGCCGAGCAGCGCGAGCTTCGGGTAGCGCTGCAGCTCGGTGCGCAGCCACGCCTGCAGCGCGTCGAGCCATTGCATCTTGTAGACGAACTTGTCCGAGTCGGGCGCCTGGCCGTTCGGGAAATACGCGGACACGATGCGCACGCCGTCGACCGTCGCGGCGATCACGCGCTGCTGGGGATCGTCGAAGCCCGGAATGTTGCGCACGATGTCCGATTCGTCGACGGACAGCGTGTCGCGCGCGAGGATCGCGACGCCGTTGTAGGTCTTCTGGCCCGTGAACCAGCTGCGGTAGCCGGCGGCTTCAAGATCGGCGCGCGGGAATTTCTCGTCCGGCAGCTTCAGTTCCTGCAGGCACAGCACGTCGGTGCCGCTTTGCGCGAGCCAGTCGAGTACGTGCTGCTTGCGGACGTTGAGCGAGTTGACGTTCCAGGTGGCGATTTTCATGAACGGGAGTGTGCGTGCGGGGTAAATGCGAAGGCCGCCATCTTACCGCGAGCACGCGGTGCGAACGCGCCCGTCGTGCGGGGCGGTGCCTCGCACCGCCGTCACGGGGAATCGGGAAGAAATTGTGACAAAAGTATTGACGTGAGTACTTCCTCACCATATAATTTATTTCTCTGACGCGGGGTGGAGCAGTCTGGCAGCTCGTCGGGCTCATAACCCGAAGGTCGTAGGTTCAAATCCTACCCCCGCAACCAAGCACCCCAGACGATGTGCAGCGCAAGTGACCGATGCGCGCTTCGTCGACAGGAACCCGGCCCCGTGCCGGGTTTTTTGTTTTCTGCGCGCGGCGCCGCTATTGCGCCGCCCACTCGACCGCCGCCTTCGCATGCAGCGCGGTCGTATCGAACACCGGCAGCGGCGAGTCCTCGGCGCCGATCAGCAGCGTGATTTCCGTGCAGCCGAGGATCACCGCCTGGGCGCCGCGTGTCGCCAGTTCCTCGATGATCGTCACGTACGTCGCGCGCGATTCCGGCACGATGATGCCGTGGCACAGCTCATCGTAGATGATCCGGTGCACGTCGTCGCGCCCGCGTTCGTCCGGCACGAGTACCTCCATGCCGAACCTGTCGCGCAACCGCTCCGCGTAGAACGGCAGCTCCATCGTGTAGCGCGTGCCCAGCAGCGCGACGCGCTCGATGCCCGCATCGCGCAGCGCGGCGCCGGTCGGATCGGCGATGTGCAGGAACGGCAGCGTCACCGCGGCTTCGATCGCGGCGTGGACGCGATGCATCGTATTGGTCGTCAGCACGACGAGATCGGCGCCGGCCGCTTCGAGCTGCCGCGCGGCGCCGGCCATCCGCTCGCCGAGCGCGGCCCAGTCGTGTGTGCGCTGCAGCGCTTCGATCTCCGCGAAATCGACCGTGACCAGCACGCTTTTCGCGTTGTGATGCCCGCCGTGCAGCGCCTTCGAATGGCGATTGATCATCCGGTAGTACTCGGCCGACGATTCCCAGCTCATCCCGCCGATCAGTCCGATCGTCTTCATCCGTCACCTTTGCGTTTCGTGTATTGCGGCAGACGAGTATAGGCGCCGCTGCCCGCCCCGGCCGGTACGATCCGTGCAAAGCGGGCCGGTACGGCACAGCCGGGCGCGACCGCACGCGACAGTTGAAACCGGCACTGTGTTTTTGTACAGTATCGGCACCGTGAACCCGACCATCATTCCGCCTGCCGGTCCGCACGCGCCGCCACCGGGCGACGTGCTGCCGCGCATGCGCAAGATCATTCATTGCGATTGCGACTGCTTCTACGCGTCGGTCGAGATGCGCGACGACCCGTCGCTGCGCAACCGGCCGCTCGCGGTCGGCGGCCGGCCCGACCAGCGCGGCGTGATCGCGACCTGCAACTACGAGGCGCGGCGCTACGGCGTGCATTCGGCGATGTCGTCGGCGCTGGCGATGCGCAAGTGTCCGGACCTGCTGATCCTGCCGTCCGCGATGGACAAGTACCGCGCGGCATCGCGGCAGATCATGGCGATCTATCGCGACTACACGCCCGACGTCGAGCCGCTGTCGCTCGACGAGGCGTACCTCGACGTCTCCCAATCCGACCGCTGCAAGGGCAGCGCGACGCTCATTGCCAAGGAGATTCGCGAGCGCGTGCGCGAGACGGTGGGCGTCACTGTGTCGGCGGGCGTGGCGCCGAACAAGTTCATCGCGAAGATCGCGTCCGACTGGAACAAGCCCGACGGGCTGTTCGTCGTGCGGCCGCACGAGATCGACGCGTTCGTCGCGGCGCTGCCGGTGCGCAAGCTGCACGGCGTCGGCAAGGTGACGGCCTCGCGGCTCGACCGGCTCGGCATCCAGACCTGCGCGCAATTGCGCGACTGGCCGCTGATCGACCTGCACCGCGAATTCGGCGCGTTCGGGCGGCGGCTGTACGAATTGTCGCGCGGGATCGACGAGCGGCCGGTGCAGGCCGACCAGGAGCGCAAGTCGGTCAGCGTCGAGACGACCTACGTCACCGATCTGACGACGCTCGAGCAGTGCGCGGAAGAAATCCGCCGTCTCGTCGTGCAGCTCGATGCGCGTATCGCGCGGGCGGGCGCCGCGCGGTCGATCCGCAAGCTGTACGTGAAGATCCGCTTCGCCGATTTCCAGCGGACGACGGTCGAGTGCGTGGCCGACGCGACGCATGCGGATACGGCCGTCACGCTGCTCGCGAAGGGGCTGCAACGGCGTGCGCAGGCGGTGCGGCTGCTCGGCGTCGGCGTGCGCATCGACGAGGATACCGCCGAGCGCCACGGGCAGTTCTCGCTGTTCGACGACGAAACCGGTAATGCCGGCGACGCAGCCGACGAACCCCCGGCGCCATGAAAAAAGGCACCGCCGCGGCGGTGCCCTTCAATGCAGCCGGACGAGCCGGACAGCGGGCGCTCAATGCGCGGGTGCGGCCATCCCGTTGTGGCGCAGCAGCGCATCGATCTGCGGTTCGCGGCCGCGGAACGCCTTGAACGAGTCCATCGCCGGGCGGCTGCCGCCGACCTCGAGGATTTCGCGTCGATAGCGCGTGCCGGTCGCCGCGTCGAGCACGCTGCCGCTCGCGGCGGCCGCTTCCTCGAACGCCGCGTACGCATCGGCCGACAGCACCTCGGCCCACTTGTAGCTGTAGTAGCCGGCCGCGTAGCCGCCCGCGAAGATGTGGCTGAACGTGTTCGGCCAGCGCGAGAACGCGGCTTGCGGGATCACGTGATAGCGTTCGTTGATCTCGCGCGCGAATGCGGTCACGCCGGTGGCGCCCGCCGGGTCGAAGTCGACGTGCAGCAGCATGTCGAACATCGAGAACACGATCTGGCGCAGCGTGCCGAGCCCGCTCTGGAAGTTCTTCGCGGCGATCATCTTGTCGAACAGCTCGCGCGGCAGCGCGGCGCCCGTATCGACGTGCGACGACATCGACGACAGCACGTCCCATTCCCAGCAGAAGTTTTCCATGAACTGCGACGGCAGCTCGACGGCATCCCATTCGACGCCGTTGATGCCCGACACGCCGAGCTCGTCGACGCGCGTGAGCATGTGGTGCAGCCCGTGACCGAATTCATGGAACAGCGTGATGACTTCGTCGTGCGTGAAGCATGCGGGCTTGCCGCCGACCGGTGCCGAGAAGTTGCAGGTCAGGTACGCGACCGGCGTCTGCACGGTGCTGCCGCGCTTCGCGCGCGAACGCGCGTCGTCCATCCATGCACCGCCGCGCTTGCCTTCGCGCGCGTACAGGTCGAGATAGAACTGCGCGACGAGCGAGCCGTCGCGGTTCTCGACGCGGAAGAAGCGCACGTCCTTGTGCCACACCGGCGCATCGTCCGGCTTGATCTGGACGCCGAACAGCGTCTCGGTGACGGTGAACAGCCCCTTCAGCGCGGCCGGCTCCGGGAAGTACTGCTTGACCTCGTTTTCCGAGAACGCATAGCGCTGCTGGCGCAGCTTCTCGGCCGCGTATGCGACGTCCCACGGCGCGAGTTCGGCGAGGCCGAGTTCCTTCGCGGCGAACGTGCGCAGCTCGTCCCAGTCCTTGTCCGCGTGCGGGCGTGCGCGCGTTGCGAGATCCTCGAGGAACGCGATCACCTGCTGCGGCGATTCGGCCATCTTCGGCGCGAGCGACACTTCGGCGAAGTTGCGGTAGCCGAGCATCTGCGCCTCTTCGCGGCGCAGCTTCAGCGCATCGGCGACGATCGCCGTGTTGTCCCATTCGGCCTTGCCGTCGCCGTACTGCGGCCCGAGTTCCGACGCGCGCGTCGCATAGGCGCGGTAGAGCGTCTCGCGCAGCGCGCGGTTGTCGGCGTATTGCAGCACCGGGAAGTACGACGGGAAGTGCAGCGTGAATTTCCAGCCTTCCTTGCCGTCCTTCTGCGCGGCTTCGCGGGCGGCCTCGATCGCGTCGCCGGGCAGGCCGGCCAGTTCGGCGTCGTCCTGCACGATGTACGCGTACGCATTGGTCGCGTCGAGCACGTGATCGGAGAAGGCCTTCGACAGCGCGGCCTGCTGTTCCTGCAGTTCGGCGAAACGCGGCTTCTGGTCCTCGGGTAGCTCGGCGCCCGACAGGCGGAAATCGCGCAGCGCGTTGTCGAGGATCTTTTTGCGTTCGGTGGATAGCGTTGCGTATTCGGCACTCGCGGCGATTGCCTTGTACTTCTCGTACAGCGCGAGGTTCTGGCCGACGCTCGACCAGAATTCGGTCACGCGCGGCAGGTTTTCGCCGTAGGCGGCCCGCAGTTCGGGGGTATCGGCGACCGCGTTCAGGTGGCCGACGATGCCCCACGCGCGACCGAGCGGCTCCGTCGCGTGCTCGACCGTCTCGACGACATCCGCCCAGGTTGCCGGCGTCGCGGCGGCGCTTGCGGTCTCGACCGCGCGGCTGGCGGCATCGAGCAACGTGTCGAGCGCGGGCGTCACGTGTTCCGGGCGGATCTCGCCGAAGCGGGGCAGGCCCGAGAAGTCGAGAAGCGGGTTGGTGTTGGCGCTGGCGGACATAAGACTCCCTGTCTGTTGCCGGATGAACCGGAGTGAAAAGGGTAAGGCGCGCACGACAGCGCGGCGCCCGATATCGACATTATTGGGGCGCATCGCGCGCTTTCCAATCGTTAGTTTCTAACGACGCGATTGGCGCGGGGTCGAATGCGGGATGGGGTGGCCGGCCAAGTGCGGCCGGCGAGGCGCCGGCGCGCGGAACCGCACGCCGGCTGAACGGGCAGGGTCAGGCTGCTGCGTCGGCCGCGCGCTCGGCGGCTTCGATCGTGTTGATCAGCAGCATCGTGATGGTCATCGGGCCGACGCCGCCCGGCACCGGCGTGATGTGGCCGGCCACTTCCTTCACGCCCGCGAAGTCGACGTCGCCGCACAGCTTGCCGGCATCGTCGCGGTTCATGCCGACGTCGATCACCGTCGCGCCGGGCTTGACCATGTCGGCGGTCAGGATGTTGCGCTTGCCGACCGCGGCGACCACGACATCGGCCTGCCGCGTATGCGCGGCGAGGTCGCGCGTCTTGCTGTGGCAGATCGTCACGGTCGCGCCGGCGTCGAGCAGCATCATTGCCATCGGCTTGCCGACGATGTTCGAGCGGCCGATCACGACCGCGTTCGCACCCTGCAGCGGGATGCCGTGCGCCTCGAACATCTTCATCACGCCGTACGGCGTGCACGGGCGGAACAGCGGCTTGCCGGTCATCAGCGCGCCGGCGTTCGCGATGTGGAAGCCGTCGACGTCCTTCTCCGGCGCGATCGCCTCGATCACCTTGTGGCTGTCGATGTGCGCGGGCAGCGGCAGCTGGACGAGGATGCCGTGAATCTTCGGGTCGCGGTTCAGCTCGTCGATGCGCGCGAGCAGGTCGGCTTCCGACAGCGTGGCCGGGTACGCATCCTTCAGCGAGAAGAAGCCGTTGTCCTCGCACGCCTTGATCTTGTTGCGCACATAGACTTCGCTCGCCGGGTTGGCGCCGACGAGGATCACCGCGAGACCGGGCTGGTGGCCGCGTGCGGTCAGGGCGGCGGCGCGTTCGGCGGCCTGCGCGCGCAAGGTCTTCGAGAGGGCGTTGCCGTCGATGAGGAGGGCTGTCATGGTGGTGGTCCTGCCGGGAAGTTGGAATGCGGGCGTGCGGCACGCGAAGCGCCGCAGCAAAGCACGCAATTATACCGGTCGCCTGCCGTCGTCCGACAGTGAATACAAGGAAAGCGTCATGGCGCCGGTGCCGGCGCTCCGGGAGGAAGCGCCGGGCCATGCCGCGCGAGTGGGCCGCATCGCGCGGCGCGGTAGCCGGTGGTGCGGCCGGCCGGGCAGGGCTGCCCGGAGCCGCGCGCGCCGCTCAGGCCTGCTTCTTCGACAGCGCGAGGCGCAGCAGGTCGGCCACCGTATTGACGTTGAGCTTTTCCATGATGTTCGCGCGGTGCGCTTCGACCGTCTTGATGCTGATGCCGAGATCGTCGGCGATCTGCTTGTTCAGGCGGCCCGCGATGATCCGTTCGAGCACCTGCTGCTCGCGCGCGGTAAGCTTCGACAGGCGTTCGCTCGCGGCACGCTGCTCCTGGACGCTCTTGCTTTCGCTTCGGGCCTTGTCGAGCATCCGCTCGACGAGCTTGCGCAGCTCGGCTTCGTCGAACGGTTTCTCGATAAAGTCCATCGCACCCTTTTTCATCGTCGACACGGCCATCGGCACGTCGCCGTGACCCGTGACGAAGATGATCGGCAGCGCGGCATTGTCGGCGATCAGGCGTTCCTGCAGCTCGAGACCGCTCATGCCCGACATCCGCACGTCGAGGATCAGGCACGCGATCTGGCCGGCCTGCTGCGCCGGCTGGTACGCATCGAGGAACTGCTCGGCGCTCGAGAAGCATTGCACGCGATAGCCGTTCGCCTCCAGCAGCCAGCGCAGCGAGTCCCGTACGGCCTCGTCGTCGTCGACGACGAAGACGGTTTCCTGAGTGGTGGTGACAGGGCTATTCATAGTTCTCCCGTAACGGTATGTGATGCCGATGCCTCGCGCCCCCCTTGGCCGAGATCAGCGGGTTCCCCAATGGGCAGGCTGCAGTGGAACGTCGCGCCGGAAATGCGGCCATCCGGCTCGACGTTGTTGACCACCCACAGACGCCCCCGATGCGATTCGATGATCGAACGGCAGATGTTCAGCCCCATGCCCATGCCATCGGACTTGGTGCTGTAAAACGGTTCGAACAGGCGCTCGGCGGTCGCTTCGTCGACGCCCGGGCCCTGGTCGATCACGCGGATGTCGACGAATCCCGCCTCGATGTCGGCGATGACGCGGATCACGCCGTCCGCCGACGCCGGCTTCACGTCGGCCATCGCCTCGGCCGCGTTCTTCATCAGGTTCACGAGCACCTGCTCGATCAGCACGGGGTCGACATAAATAATAGGCATTCTTGCGAGGATTTCCGTGACGATCCGGATCCTGCGCTTCCTGGCCTCGATTTCAGCGAGCCCGACCGCGTCGGCGACGATGTCCGCGACCCGGGCCGGCTGGCGCTTCGGCTCGCTGCGCTTCACGAATTCGCGGATCCGCTTGACGATCATCCCGGCGCGCAGCGCCTGCTGCGCGGTCTTTTCCAGCGCGGGCTGCAGCGTCTCGGGCGTGCCGCGGCCGCTCTTGACGAGCGCGAGCGTGCCCGAGCAGTAGTTGTTGATCGCGGCGAGCGGCTGGTTCAATTCGTGAGCAATCGATGACGCCATTTCACCCATCGTCATCAATCGGCTTGTGAACTGCAGCTTCTCTTCCTGCTGGTGCGCGAGCTCCTGCGCCTTCTTGCGGGTCGTGATGTCGGTCGCGATCTGCATCTGCGCGAGGTGGCCGTCCACCCACTGGATGTACTGGCGGCGCACTTCGAACCACTTCTGGATGCTCTCGACGTACACCTCCTGCGCATCGGCGGTGCTGCTCGTCAGCGCGGCGGCCGGCAGGCCCGCGAACGCGTCGACCATGTCGATCGAGTCGGACGATGCCTGCGCGCGGTCGAAGCCGCCGCCCGACAGCTCGAGATGGCCGTCCGGGCGAATGCCGAACAGGTGGCGGTAGTAGCGGTTCGCGAACAGCAGCTCGGCTTCGTCGGCGGCCAGCACCGACACCGCGGCGTCGAGGCTTTCGAGCACCGTCGTGAAGCGCTCGTGCGCGGCCGCGAGTTCCTCGCGCGCGCGCTTCGGCTCGGTGATGTCGGTCATCGACGACATCCAGCCGGTCTGGCGGCCCGAACTGTCGATCAGCGGCGACACGTACAGGCGCGCATGGAACAGCGTGCCGTTCTTGCGCCGCACGCGCAGCTCGAAGCCCGAGCTCGGCGCCTTGCCGCGCAGCGTCATGTCGAGCTGGCGCTGCATTTCCGGGTAAGCGTCGCGCGGCCAGTACGGGAACGGCGCGACCTTGCCGACGAGGTCGGTTTCGTCCCAGCCCGTCATCCGGCAGAACGCGGGGTTCACGTGCGTGATGCGGCCGTGCATGTCGAGCACGCGCATGCCGATCAGCACCGAATTCTCCATCGCGCGGCGGAAGAACGCCTCCGCGTACAGCGCCTGCTGCGCCTCGAAGCGCTGGCGCGTGTGCTTCCACAGGCTCCAGAGGCTCCACAGCACGAAGCACGACAGGCCCGCCACGAGCCACACGAGCGTGTTGTTGGTGAGGTTCGTGAGCTGCGGGAATGCGTACACGCGCACGGTCAGCCCCTGGCCAGGCGGATCGAGCGGCAGGTCGTAGTGCGAGTCGCGCGGCAGGCGCGGGCGTGTCGACGTGGACGACAGCTCGCGGTTGTTCGCGTCGGTGATCGAGATCTTGTACTTCGACGACAGTTCCTGCGGAATGTCGTGCTTCAGGATGCCTTCGACCGAGAACACCGCGGCGATCGAGCCGAGGTACTCGCGGTCGCCGCGCATGACGGGTGTCTGCAGCGTGATGAAGCCGTTGCCGAAGTCGTCGTAGATCAGCGGCGAATAGGCCTGGCGCCGCGTGCTGCGCGCCTCGTCGTACGCGCCGCGCACGGCGTCCTGCATCTGCGCTTCGCCGGGCTTCGCGAGCCGCTGGCCGAGCAGCGGCGGATGCACGGTCGGCCAGCGCTGTACGCCGGGCGACGTGTACCAGTTCAGGTAGAGGATTTCCGGGTGCGTCTGCATCACGTCCGCGACGGCCATCTGGAACGCGTTCTGGTCGAGACGGCCGGACGCGAGGTCGCGCGACACTGCCTGGAGCTGTTCCTGCGCGCCCGTCATCGACAGGCGGATCTGCTGCTGCGCCCACGCGACGTTCCGGAAGAGGGTGTCTTCCTGCTGCTGCTGTTCGCGGCGGTTGAGGCTCCACAGGATGAGGCTCATCACCACCAGGAACACGAGGATCGACAGCAGTGGCGTCAGCAAATAGGAATTGGACCACCACGGTCCGTGGTGCCAACGGGACGGCTGCGACTCCGCCGGCGGGCCCGACGGTCGCGCCGAGCGTGCGAAAAGCCGATCGGTCAACATGGCAGGATTGTAGCGCAGCGCAATACATGGAAAACCTATACCGGATATGTTGAACGGAAACGGATTTGTTCCGCCGGGACGCGCCGGAGAGCCCCGAAATATGGGTGCAGCGCAGCAATATTTCGTATTGCGAGAAAAGATCTCACAATTCGAAAATTTTGTTGCGCAGGCCCGCGCACGCTCATTACAATCCGCTGGAGCTTGCCCGCAGCCGGTCGCGTCGCGTCGTCTGCACGAGAGCGATCCTCACATTCCAGGACCCAGGAGACGAGAATGTCCGCTGTACCGAACGAAGTGATGAAATATGTCGCCGCCGAACGTGACGACGACCCGCAAGAAACCGTCGAGTGGCTGGAGTCGCTCGATGGCGTGATCTCCTCCGTGGGCACCGGCCGCGCGCATTACCTGATCGAAAAGCAGATCGAGTTCGCCCGCATGCACGGCGAACACCTGCCGTTCTCCGCCAATACCCCGTACATCAACACGATCCCGGTCGAAGCCCAGGCAAAGATCCCGGGCGACCAGGACATCGAGCACCGCATCCGTTCGTACACGCGCTGGAACGCGCTGGCGATGGTGCTGCGTGCCGGCAAGGACACGAACGTCGGCGGCCACATCGCGTCGTTCGCGTCGGCCGCGACGCTCTATGACGTCGGCTACAACCACTTCTGGCACGCAGCGTCCGAGCAGCACGGCGGCGATCTCGTGTTCGTGCAGGGCCACTCGTCGCCGGGCGTGTACTCGCGCGCATTCCTGCTCGGCCGCCTGAAGGAAGAGCAGCTCGACAACTTCCGCCAGGAGGTCGACGGCAACGGCATTTCGTCGTACCCGCACCCGTGGCTGATGCCGGACTTCTGGCAGTTCCCGACCGTGTCGATGGGCCTCGGCCCGATCATGGCGATCTACCAGGCACGTTTCATGAAGTATCTGGAAGCGCGCGGCATCGCGAAGACGGAAGGCCGCAAGGTGTGGGCATTCCTCGGCGACGGCGAGACGGACGAGCCGGAATCGCTCGGCGCGATCGGGATGGCGAGCCGCGAAAAGCTCGACAACCTCGTGTTCGTGATCAACTGCAACCTGCAGCGTCTCGACGGCCCGGTGCGCGGCAACGGCAAGATCATCCAGGAACTGGAATCGGAATTCCGCGGTGCCGGCTGGAACGTGATCAAGGTCATTTGGGGCAGCCGCTGGGATGCGCTATTCGCACGCGACAAGACGGGCGCGCTGATGCGCCGCATGATGGAAGTCGTCGACGGCGAGTACCAGACGTACAAGTCGGAGTCGGGCGCGTTCGTGCGCGAGCACTTCTTCAACACGCCTGAACTGAAGGCGCTCGTCGCCGACTGGTCCGACGACGACATCTGGGCGCTGAACCGCGGCGGCCACGATCCGCACAAGATCTACGCGGCGTTCCACGAAGCCACGAACACGAAGGGTGCGCCGACCGTCATTCTCGCGAAGACCATCAAGGGCTACGGGATGGGCGAGTCGGGCCAGGCGATGAACATCACGCACCAGCAGAAGAAGCTGCCGGTCGAGCAACTGAAGAAGTTCCGTGACCAGTTCCGCCTGCCGATCACCGACGAGCAGATCGCCGACGTGCCGTACCTGAAGTTCGAGGAAGGCTCGAAGGAACTCGAATACATGCGCAAGCAGCGCATGGATCTCGGCGGCTACCTGCCGCATCGCCGCGAGAAGGCGACGTCGCTGCCGGTGCCGGCGCTCGACGCGTTCGAACCGCTGCTGAAGGGCACGGGCGAGGGCCGCGAGATCTCGACGACGATGGCGTTCGTGCGGATCCTGAACATCCTGCTGAAGGACAAGGCGCTCGGCAAGCGCGTCGTGCCGATCGTCCCGGACGAATCGCGTACGTTCGGCATGGAAGGCCTGTTCCGCCAGATCGGTATCTGGAACCAGGAAGGCCAGAAGTACGTGCCGGAAGATTCCGACCAGCTGATGTTCTACAAGGAATCGCAGACCGGCCAGATCCTGCAGGAAGGCATCAACGAAGCGGGCGGCATGTGCGACTGGATCGCGGCGGCGACGTCGTATTCGACGCACGGCGAGATCATGGTGCCGTTCTACATCTTCTACTCGATGTTCGGCTTCCAGCGGATCGGCGACCTGGCATGGGCCGCGGGCGACATGCGTTCGCGCGGCTTCCTGCTCGGCGGGACCGCGGGCCGCACGACGCTGAACGGCGAAGGCCTGCAGCACGAAGACGGCCACTCGCTCCTGTGGGCGGCATCGGTGCCGAACTGCGTGAGCTACGACCCGACCTTCGGCTACGAACTCGCGGTGATCGTCCAGGACGGCCTGCGCCGCATGGTGCAGGACCAGGAAGACGTGTACTACTACATCACGGTGATGAACGAGAACTACGAGCACCCGGCGATTCCGCAGGGCGAGCACGTGGCGGCCGACATCATCAAGGGCATGTACGCGTTCAGGAAGGCCGACGCCGACAAGAAGGCGCCGCGCGTCCAGCTGCTCGGCGCGGGCACGATCTTCAACGAAGTGATCGCTGCCGCCGACCTGCTGAAGAACGACTGGGGCGTCGCCGCCGACCTGTGGAGCGTGCCGAGCTTCACCGAGCTGGCGCGTGAAGGCCACCAGGTCGAGCGCTGGAACCTGCTCCATCCGACCGAGGAGCGTCGCCTGTCGCACGTGCAGAAGTGCCTGAAGGACACGCAGGGCCCGGTCATCGCGTCGACCGACTACGTCCGCGCGCTGGTCGACCAGATCCGCGGCCAGATCGATCGCCGCTTCGTCGTGCTGGGCACCGACGGTTTCGGCCGCTCGGATACCCGCGAGAAGCTGCGTCACTTCTTCGAAGTCGACCGTCACTGGGTCACCGTCGCCGCGCTCAACGCGCTGGCCGACGAGGGCACGATCGAGCGCAAGGTGGTCGCGGACGCGATCGCCAAGTACAACCTCGATCCGTCGAAGCCCAACCCGATGACCGTTTAACGCACACGCCGTGTGATGCCGCGCGCCGCTTCCGCGAGAAGCGCGCGCAGCCATGGAGACAGAAACAGATGAGTCAAGCGATCGAAGTGAAGGTGCCGGATATCGGCGATTACAAGGACGTGCCGGTGATCGAGATCGGCGTGAAGGTCGGCGACACGGTCGAGCCGGAGCAGTCGCTCGTCACGCTCGAGTCGGACAAGGCGACGATGGACGTGCCGAGCCCGGTAGGCGGCGTCGTGAAGGAAATCAAGGTCAAGGTGGGCGATTCCGTGTCGGAAGGCTCGCTGATCATCCTGCTCGAAGGCGGCGCCGCGGCGCAGGCCAACGGCGCGGCCGCGCCGGCCGCAGCACCGGCTCCGGCTCCGGCGGCCGCGCCTGCGCCGGCCGCAGCGGCACCGGCTGCCGCACCGGCAGCCGCCGGCGGCACGCTCGAAGTGAAGGTACCGGACATCGGCGACTACAAGGACGTGCCGGTGATCGAGATCGGCGTGAAGGTCGGCGACACGGTCGAGAAGGAACAGTCGCTCGTCACGCTCGAGTCGGACAAGGCGACGATGGACGTGCCGAGCCCGGCAGCGGGCGTCGTGAAGGAAATCAAGGTCAAGGTGGGCGATTCGGTGTCGGAAGGCACGCTGATCGTGCTGCTCGAAGCCGCAGGTGCAGCGGCTGCCGCACCGCAGGCGAGCGCACCGGCGCCCGCCGCTGCAGCGCCGGCGCCAGCACCGGCAGCACCTGCACCGGCACCCGCGAAGGCCGCACCGGCCGCTGCAGCGCCGGCTCCGGCCGCGGCATCGTCGGGCGAATACCGCGCCAGCCACGCATCGCCGTCGGTACGCAAGTTCGCGCGCGAACTCGGCGTCGAAGTCGCGCGCGTGCAGGGCTCGGGTCCGAAGGGCCGCATCACGAAGGAAGACGTCACGGGCTTCGTGAAGGGCGTGATGACCGGCCAGCGCGCGGCACCGGGCGCGGCAGCCGCGCCGGCAGGCGGCGGCGAGCTGAACCTGCTGCCGTGGCCGAAGGTCGACTTCTCGAAGTTCGGCCCGTTCGAGGCGAAGCCGCTGTCGCGCATCAAGAAGATCTCGGGCGCGAACCTGCATCGCAACTGGGTGATGATCCCGCACGTCACGAACAACGACGAAGCGGACATCACCGAGCTCGAAGCGCTGCGCGTGCAGCTGAACAAGGAGCACGAAAAGGCGGGCGTGAAGTTCACGATGCTCGCGTTCGTGATCAAGGCGGTCGTCGCCGCGCTGAAGAAATTCCCGACCTTCAACGCGAGCCTCGACGGCGACAACCTGGTGTTCAAGCAGTACTACCACATCGGTTTTGCCGCGGACACGCCGAACGGCCTCGTCGTGCCGGTGATCCGCGATGCGGACAAGAAGGGGCTCGTCGATATCGCGAAGGAAATGGCCGAGCTGTCGAAGGCCGCACGCGACGGCAAGCTGAAGCCGGACCAGATGCAGGGCGGTTGCTTCTCGATCTCGTCGCTCGGCGGGATCGGCGGCACCCACTTCACGCCGATCATCAATGCGCCGGAAGTCGCGATCCTCGGGTTGTCGCGCGGCCAGATGAAGCCGGTGTGGGACGGCAAGCAGTTCGTGCCGCGTCTGACGCTGCCGCTGTCGCTGTCGTATGACCATCGCGTGATCGATGGCGCGGAAGCCGCGCGGTTCAATGCGTATCTCGGCGCGTTGCTCGCGGATTTCCGACGCATCATTCTTTGATGAGCGGGGTGGGGCTCGCGGGGGCGTGGTTTTTGGTTGGTTCTCCACGCTCTTGTCGTTGAACCTATTGCGCTAACGGTCTATTAGCGTCGCCCCTGCGCGGGGCGGCAGTCACTTTTCTTTGTCTTCCAAAGAAAAGTAACCAAAAGAAAGGCGCGTCCTTGGGCGGACGGCAAAGGTGGTCCTGCCCAGCGTAGCGTTCTCTTGTCAGGCCGTAGTCGCAGTAGTGGGTTCTTCCGCGGGTTTCTCCCCCTCTGTCTGCAGCTAATCAAGAAGGGGACAGTCATGAGTCTCATCGAAGTCAAGGTTCCGGATATCGGCGATTTCAGCGGCGTCGATGTCATCGAAGTCAACGTGAAACCCGGCGACGTGATCGAAAAAGAGCAGACGCTCATCACGCTCGAATCCGACAAAGCCTCCATGGAAGTGCCCAGCGACGTCGCCGGCACCGTCAAGGAAGTCAAGGTCAAGGCCGGCGAGAAAGTCTCGCAAGGCACCGTCATCGCCATCGTCGAAGCAGCGGCAGGCGCCGCCGCTCCCGCGAAGGCACCCGAACCGGCCAAGCCAGCAGCGGCTGCTCCGGCACCGGCCGCCCCGGCACCCGCGCCGCAAGCCGGCAGCTACAGCGGTGCCGCCGACATCGAATGCGACATGCTCGTGCTCGGCGCCGGCCCCGGCGGCTACTCGGCCGCGTTCCGCGCAGCCGACCTCGGCATGAAGACCGTGCTCGTCGAACGCTACTCGACGCTCGGCGGCGTGTGCCTGAACGTCGGCTGCATCCCGTCGAAAGCACTGCTGCATACGTCGCTCGTCGTCGAGGAAGCCGCGGCGCTCGCGTCGCACGGCATCACGTTCGGCAAGCCGGAAGTCGATCTCGACAAGCTGCGCGACTTCAAGGGCGGCGTCGTCAAGAAACTGACGACGGGCCTCGCCGGCATGGCCAAGGCGCGCAAGGTCGAAGTGGTCACGGGCGTCGGCGCATTCGTCGATCCGTTCCACATGGAAGTGCAGGGCGAAAACGGCAAGAAGGTCGTCAAGTTCAAGCAGGCGATCATCGCCGCGGGCTCGCAGGCCGTGAAGCTGCCGTTCATGCCGGAAGACCCGCGCGTCGTCGATTCGACCGGGGCACTCGAACTGCGCCAGCTGCCGAAGCGCATGCTCGTGATCGGCGGCGGCATCATCGGCCTCGAAATGGCGACGGTGTACTCGACGCTCGGCGCCGAGATCGACGTCGTCGAAATGATGGACGGCCTGATGATGGGCGCGGACCGCGATCTCGTGAAGGTCTGGGAAAAGTACAACGCGAAGCGCTTCGGCAACGTGATGCTGAAGACCAAGACGGTCGGCGCGGAAGCGAAGGAAGACGGCATCTACGTGAAGTTCGAGGGCGAGAAGGCGCCTGCGGAAGCGCAGCGCTACGACCTCGTGCTCGTCGCGGTGGGCCGCAGCCCGAACGGCAAGAAGATCGGCGCCGACAAGGCAGGCGTCGCCGTCACGGATCGCGGCTTCATCGACGTCGACAAACAGATGCGCACGAACGTCCCGCACATCTTCGCGATCGGCGACATCGTCGGCCAGCCGATGCTCGCGCACAAGGCCGTGCATGAAGGCCACGTCGCAGCGGAAGCCGCGCACGGCGAGAAGGCGTACTTCGACGCGCTGCAGATCCCGTCGGTGGCGTACACCGATCCGGAAGTGGCGTGGGCCGGCAAGACGGAAGACCAGTGCAAGGCCGAAGGCATCAAGTACGGCAAGGCCGTGTTCCCGTGGGCCGCATCGGGCCGCGCGATCGCGAACGGCCGCGACGAAGGCTTCACGAAGCTGATCTTCGACGAGGAAACCCATCGGGTGATCGGCGGCGCGATCGTCGGCCTGAACGCGGGCGACCTGATCAGCGAAGTGTGCCTCGCCGTCGAGATGGGCGCGGACGCGGAAGACATCGGCAAGACGATCCATCCGCACCCGACGCTCGGCGAATCGGTCGGCATGGCCGCCGAACTGTACGAAGGCGTGTGCACGGACCTGCCGCCGCAGCGCAAGAAGTAACGCGAGCGGAGCCGGCATGTTGCCGGCCACAAAAAACGCCGCCTCCCGGGCAATCCGGGCGGCGGCGTTTTCTTTTGCTGGCGGCCGATGCTCAAACGACCGTTCGGGCAAGGCAGGCGGCTTGGCGATTCCGGCGTGGTACGGCGCCAGAAACGAAAAAGCCGCGCTGTGCGCGGCTCTTTCAGGAGCAGGGGACGCTTACGCGGCCGGCTTGCTCGAACGACGTGCGGCAGCGGCGGTGGCAGCCTTCGTTGCGACGGCAGCCGCCGCGTTGAAGTTCGTTTCAGCGATTTCGACGGCTTGCTTCGTGGCCTTCTGAACCGTTTCGTACGTGGTGTTCGCAGCGTTCAGTGCCGACTTCAGTGCGGCGACAGCCGTTTCCGAACCGGCCGGGGCGTTCTTCGCGACGTTGTCGACGAGTGCCTGGACCTTCTTGTTCTGCTCTTCGAATTGCGCTTCTGCAACCTTCGCGAACTCGGCTTGCGTCGACGATGCGATTTCGTACAGGTGACGGCCGTACGACAGCACCTTTTCCGCGACCGGCTGCGACAGGCTGGCTTGCAGTGCGATCAGTTCCTGTGCGTCCTTCACCGACAGCAGGCGCTGTGCGTTTTCCTGGCCTTCGGCCAGCGTCGACTTCACGACCTGCAGGTTGAGTTCGATCAGCTTCTCGACGCCTTCGAACGCCTTGGTCGTCAGACCGAACAGGCTTTCGAGGTTGGCTTTCTGTGCAGCGGCGATTTGCTCGGGGGTCAGCAAGGACATGTCCAGCTCCTGAAAAGCGATCGCGTCGATCGCAGGGTAAAGGGCACTACGACGGGGAACCTCGGATGCGCGTGCTTTGTGCAACGCAGCAATGAGGCCTATTTTAGGGCAGCGAAAACGGATGTCAAGTATTTTTTGTGCGTTGCACAATCGCGACAAATTATCGATAAAACAACAAGTTATCGTGCCCGTCCGGAATCGGTTTCATGCGCGTCTCCCAGATGGTGCGCACGGACGCGGGGCGCACGCGGCGCACCATGATCATGCACAGGTAAACCTGACAGGGTCATGGAACGTTATCCTTCTGTTCCTGTCGAAAACGCGCCGTTTCGATGCGCGTACCGTGGCGACGTGCCGCCGCCACGGCCGAGACCGGCTCCCAAGGCACCCCGAGCGCCGGATACGTAGTTTCCCCGCTTTAAATCGCCTCCGAAGTGACGTTATCTCAATTAACCGTGTGTAATCGGGAGACGGGTACTGTCGGGCAGCGCATCCCATGAATTTTTTCGATGGGAGCGGGAGGGTTCATTGGTCAGAGGTTGGCCAACCCTTACATTCCGGTTTAACGACGATCGGTAAGTGCCTAATATTGCTCTTTTTTTCAGCTTTAACTACACTTGCGGAAACCTCCCGCCCGCTTTGTCCAGACCCCAATGAAAGCCGAATCGTTTTCACCGCGCAGATTGTTGCAGAGCATGACGCTCGGCACGGCTGTGTCGGTCGCTGTCGCCTTGCTGGCGACCACCGCGTCCGTCACGCCCGCTGACGCCTTTGCCGCCACTGCGAAGACCCAACAAGCCGCCAAGAAAAAGGCTGTCGCTCCTGCTTCGTCCGCGAAGAAGAAGTCGGCCAAGGCCACCTCCGACAAATCCGCCAAGGTCGCCGCGGCCGATGCGCCGCGCGCAAAGGCGTCGCGCAAGCGCGTGACGCTCGCGGCGAACAGCGTGCGTGCCGGCCATCACGGCGCGGTTCGCAAGGTCGCGTTCCAGCCGCGCCGGCAGAGCGTCGGCCAGGCGTTCGGCCTGCACGATACGCCGGATGCACTCGCGCTGCGTTCGAGCGTCGCGTACGTCGTCGACCAGAACACCGGCGAGCCGCTGTTCGACGAGAATTCGCACGCCGTCGTGCCGATCGCGTCGATCTCGAAGCTGATGACGGCGATGGTCGTGCTCGACTCGAAGGCGCCGATGGCCGACCAGATCGAAGTCACCGACGAAGACCGCGACTACGAGAAGGGCACGGGCTCGCGCCTGTCGGTCGGCTCGGTGCTGTCGCGTGAAGACATGCTGCACATCGCGCTGATGGCGTCGGAAAACCGCGCGGCCGCCGCGTTGTCGCGTTATTACCCGGGCGGTCGTCCGGCGTTCATCGCCGCGATGAACGCGAAGGCGAAGTCGCTCGGCATGACCGATACCCATTTCGAGAATTCGACTGGCCTGTCGAGCTCGAACGTGTCGAGCGCGCGCGATCTGGTGAAGATGGTCAATGCGGCGTACCAGTACCCGATGATCCGTCAGTTCTCGACCGATCGCAGCTACGAGGTGTACACGGGCAAGCGCAATCTCGCCTACAACAGCACGAACGCGCTGATCCGCGGCAACGGCTCGTGGGACATCGGTCTGCAGAAGACGGGCTTCATCAACGAAGCGGGCGAATGCCTCGTGATGCAGGCGACGATCCACGGCCGGCCGATGGTGATGGTGCTGCTCGATTCGTTCGGCAAGTATTCGCGCTTCGCCGACGCGGCACGCCTGCGCAACTGGCTCGACGCCGGCGGCGGCGAGCGCCTGACGGCGGCCAACACGCCGAACGGCGGGACCTGATCGCACGGCGGCGTGACGGTTCGCCGCCGCGCCGATGGCCGAAAAAAAGCCCCGCAATCGCGGGGCTTTTTTACTGCGGGCGCGCGGAGCGGCTTACGCCTGCCGCTGCAGCCCGTCCGCATCCTTCGTGGGCGCCGGCCGGTAGCCGAGCGATTCCGAAATGGTGAGGGCAGTACGGCTCAACTGGCCGAGCCACGCATCCTGGAGGCGATCGGCCGGCGCCGACAGCGACAGGCCCGCGACGAGCTTGCCCGAATCGTCGTAGATGCCGGCCGCGATGCAGCGCACGCCGAGCTCCAGTTCCTCGTTGTCGCGTGCGCACGATTGCTGGCGGACGATCGTCAGCTCGCGCTCGAGCTTCGCGATGTCGGTGATGCTGTTCTGCGTATGGCCGGACAGCCCCGTGCGCGTCGCATAGGCACGCACGCGCGACGTTTCGTCGGCTGCAAGGAACAGCTTGCCGACCGACGTGAGGTGCAGCGGCGCGCGGCCACCGATCGCACGGACGACCTGCATCCCCGAGCGCTCCGAATACGCGCGCTCGATGTAGACGATCTCGTCGCCCTGGCGCACCGACAGGTTCACGGTCTGCCCGGTGAGGCGGTGCAGCTCGCGCATCGGCATCAGCGCCGCGTCGCGTACCGACAGGCGTGCCTTCACGAGGTTGCCGAGCTCCAGCAGCCGCATGCCGAGGCGATACGTGCCGGGATCGGAGCGGTCGACGAGGCGGCAGGTCACCATGTCGTTGAGGATGCGGTGCGCCGTAGACGGGTGCAGCTCCGTGCGCTGCGCAAGTTCCTTCAGGCTCACGGGGTCACTGTGCGCGGCGAGCGCGTCCAGCAACCGCATCATGCGTTCGATCACCTGGATCGACGTTTTGGAATCCGGGGTGGGTTGGCTCATGTCGGGGGAGAAATCGGTTGACGCGGCAAGCGGTGTTGCAACGATTGTATCTCGTATCGTGAAAAAAGCGAACGCCGTTCGAGGAAGTCCTCGTTTCGCGCAGTGCGGGCTTGCGCGCGAGCCGGCGTTGGTCTCGCCGGCCAAACGGCGGATAATGAGAGCCGTTTTCTCGAAGGAGCGCGTATGCGAGTCGGTTTGTTCGTGACCTGCCTGGTTGATCTGATGCGTCCGGAAATCGGTTTTTCGGCGCTCAAGCTGATTCGCGACGCCGGCTACGAGGTGATCGTGCCGCCCGCGCAGACTTGCTGCGGCCAGCCGGCCTACAACTCGGGCGACCGCGCGCTCGCCCGCGATCTCGCGGAAAAGACGCTGCGCGAGTTCGAGCAGTTCGATTACGTCGTCGCGCCGTCGGGTTCGTGCGGCGGGATGATCCGCGCGCACTACGGCGACCTGGTCCGCGACGACCCCGAACTGATGGGGCGCTACACGCGGTTCCAGCAGAAGGTCTACGAACTGACCGATTTCCTGGCGAATGTCGCGAAGGTCTCGCTCGCGCCGGGTGAATTCACGGGGCCCGTCACCTATCACGATTCGTGCTCGGGCCTGCGCGAACTCGGCGTGAAGGCGCAGCCGCGCGCGCTGCTCGCGCAGCGCGGCATCGCGGTTACCGAGATGAAGGACTGCGAGCACTGCTGCGGCTTCGGCGGCACGTTTGCGGTGAAGTACGGCGACATCTCGGCGGCCATCGCGGACGAGAAGTGCGCGAACGTGCGCGCGTCGGGTGCGGGCGCCGTCGTGCTCGGCGATCTCGGCTGCATGCTGAACATCGAAGGGCGGTTGCGCCGCACCGGCGACCGCGACACGCGCGTGCTGCACGTCGCGCAAGTGCTGGCGGGCGACGTCTGACGCCCGGTTCCGCTCACTTTTCCCCGATACCGCGATGCAAGTCCAATCGATGCATTTCAAGGCGCGCGCCGGCCAGAAGCTGGCCGACCAGCGCCTGCAGCAGAACCTGAAGAAGCTGTCGACGAAGTTCGTGTCCGCGCGTGCCGACGCGATGACCGCGATCGACTTCCCGGCCACGCGGGCCGCGCTGAAGGCGCGCCGCAACCGCGCGCTGGAGAACCTCGACGTCTGGCTCGAGGCCTTCGAGCAGGAGGCGACGCGGCGCGGCACGACCGTGCTGTTCGCCGAGACGACGGCGGACGCCGCGCGGCTCGTGGCCGACATCGCGCGCCGTCACGACGTGAAGAAGGTCATCAAGACCAAGTCGATGGTGTCGGAGGAAATGCGCCTGAACGCGGTGCTCGCGGAAATGGGCGTGCAATCGATCGAGACGGACCTCGGCGAATACATCCTGCAGATCAACGACAACGAGCCGCCGAGCCACATCATCGCGCCCGTCGTCCACAAGGACAAGGACGAGATCGCCGACCTGTTCGCGCGCACGCACCACCGCGAGCGGCTCACCGAGATTCCGGACATGACGCGGGAGGCGCGCGAGGTGCTGCGCCCGCATTTCATGTCGGCCGACATGGGCGTGACCGGCGGCAACTTCGTGATCGCCGAGACCGGGTCGGTCGCGATCGTGACGAACGAAGGGAACGAGGGGATGTGCACGGTGATGCCGCGCGTGCATGTGGCAGTGACGGGCATCGAGAAGGTGCTGCCGACCCTCGAGGACCTCGCGACCGCGATGCGCCTGCTGCCGCGTTCCGCGACGGGGCAGAAGACGTCGAACTATTTCTCGCTGCTGACCGGGCCGCGCGGGCCTGACGACGAGGACGGCCCCGAGCACAACTACGTGGTGCTCGTCGACGGCGGCCGCACGGGGCTGATCGGCGGCGAGTTCCAGGAGATGCTGCGTTGCATCCGCTGCGGCGCATGCATGAACCATTGCCCCGTTTACCAGAAGGTCGGCGGCCATGCGTACGGCTGGGTCTACCCGGGGCCGATGGGTTCCGTGCTGACGCCGAGTTACGTCGGGCTCGATCGCGCGCTGGATCTGCCGCAGGCCGCGACGCTTTGCGGGGAATGCGACAGCGTCTGCCCGGCCGGGATTCCGTTGTCGCACCTGTTGCGCACGCTGCGCGAGAAGCAGGTCGAGCGGCACCTGCGGCCGTGGCGCGAGCGGGCGGCGCTCGCTGCATGGGGTTTCGTCGCGCGGCGGCCGATGCTGTACGCGCTGACGACGAAGTTCGCGGTGCGCATCCTCGAGCGGCTGGGCGCCGGCGGCACGCTGCGACGCCTGCCGATGATGGGCGGCTGGATGGACACGCGCGACATGCCGACCCCGACCGGGCGCACGTTCCGCGAACTGTACGCGGCGTCGCAAAGCCACCTCGGCTGACGACTGTTCATCCGGCGACAACACTGCGTTCGCTATTTGGATATTTATCTCGATAGATGCGGTCTATAGAATCTGGTCTGTAGTCCCCGGAATTGGGTTTCGGGGTACGAGGTCAAGGAGGTCCGCATCATGAAAAAGACAATATCGATGTACTGGCCGCTGGCAATCGTCGTTCCGCTGGCTGCGGCTGCCTATCTGCATGCGATGGCCGACGCGCCGTCGCGTGGCCCGCTCGCAGTTCACCAGGCATCTGCCGAACTGGCGCGTGCGGTGTCGTTCGGGCTGGTCGACGACGCGGCGAAGCCGCTGCCGGCGGCATCCGGCGACGTCGCGCTCGTCGCGCCGAAGGCGCTGTAATGCACGGCGCCGTCGCTTTGCCGGACGGCGCGATTCCGGTCGCCTTTGTATAATGGCGCGTTCTTCTCCCGCGCGGTTCGCCGCGGCTTTCCGATAGTGCGATGACCCGCGTTTCGATCTGTTTCGTCTGTCTCGGCAACATCTGCCGTTCGCCCACCGCGGAAGGCGTGATGCGTCATCAGGTCGATGCGGCCGCGCTGGCGGACCGGATCGCGATCGATTCGGCCGGCACCGGCGACTGGCATGTCGGCGAGCCGCCCGATACGCGTGCGCAGGCGGCCGCTCGCGGCCGCGGCTACGACCTGTCGGCGCTGCGCGCACGACAGGTGAGCGCGGCGGATTTCGAGCGCTTCGACCTGCTGCTCGCGATGGACGACGCGAATCTCGCGGAGCTGCGCCGCCGCTGTCCGCCGCAGCATCTCGACAAGGTGCGCCTGCTGATGGAATTCGCGCCGGATTCGACTGAAACCGAAGTGGCCGATCCGTATTTCGGCGGCGCGCAGGGTTTCGAGCAGGTGCTCGACCAGGTCGAACGCGCGTGCGCGGGCCTGCTCGAGACGCTCCGGGCTCGCACGGAGCGCTGATCGCGCGGTATTCAGCGGTCTGCGAATACCCTTTCAAAGACATGGATACTTGACTAAAAACGTCAAATATTTATACTTGACCAAAATCGTCAAGATTGCAGTCCCCTAGACACCATGAGACTCACCACCAAAGGCCGTTTCGCCGTCACGGCGATGATTGACTTGGCACTGCGCCAGGAGCAGGGCCCGGTGACGCTTGCAGGCATCAGCCAGCGCCAGCGGATTTCGCTCTCGTATCTCGAACAGCTGTTCGGCAAGCTGCGCAGGCATGAAATCGTCGAATCCGTGCGCGGCCCGGGCGGCGGCTACAACCTCGCGCGTCGCGCGCAGGACGTCACCGTTGCCGACATCATCATCGCGGTCGATGAACCGCTCGACGCCACGCAGTGCGGCGGCAAAGGCACGTGCGACGGCTCGAAGCAGCCCGACGGCCATTGCATGACGCACGAGCTGTGGTCGACGCTGAACCAGAAGATGGTCGAATACCTCGACTCCGTGTCGCTGCAGGATCTCGTCGATCAGCAGCGCGCACGCGAGGGCGCCCCTGCGGTGTTGCGCGATCGCCGCACGCCGGAGCCCGTCGCCGCACCGGCCGAACCGGTGCGCACGATGCCGCTCGGTCCCAATTCGGTGTTCAACATCGCGAGTTCGTGAGCGCGAAGGCGCCCGCCAACCCCCATAACGCACATAGTCCCTGCACAGAATTCCCGGAGCGACAGATGACCCAAGAGACTCTCCACCTGCCCATCTACATGGATTACAGCGCGACGACACCGGTCGACCCGCGTGTGGTCGACAAGATGGTGCCGTACCTGCGCGAGCAGTTCGGCAACCCGGCATCGCGCAGCCACGCGTACGGCTGGGATGCCGAGCGTGCGGTCGAGGAAGCGCGCGAACAGGTGGCCGCGCTCGTGAACGCGGATCCGCGCGAGATCATCTGGACGTCCGGCGCAACGGAGTCGGACAACCTCGCGATCAAGGGTGCCGCGAACTTCTACAAGGGCAAGTGCAAGCACATCGTCACGGTGAAGACCGAGCACAAGGCCGTGCTCGACACGTGCCGCGAGCTCGAGCGCGACGGCTTCGAAGTCACCTACCTCGACGTGAAGGATGACGGCCTGATCGACCTCGACGTGTTCAAGGCCGCGCTGCGTCCGGACACGATCCTCGTGTCGGTGATGCACGTGAACAACGAGATCGGCGTGATCCAGGACATCGAGACGATCGGCGAAATCTGCCGCGAGAAGGGCATCGTGTTCCACGTCGACGCCGCACAGTCGACCGGCAAGGTCGGGATCGATCTCGCGAAGCTGAAGGTCGACCTGATGTCGTTCTCGGCACACAAGACGTACGGCCCGAAGGGCATCGGCGCGCTGTACGTGCGCCGCAAGCCGCGTGTGCGCATCGAAGCGCAGATGCACGGCGGCGGCCACGAGCGCGGGATGCGTTCGGGCACGCTGCCGACGCACCAGATCGTCGGCATGGGCGAAGCGTTCCGCATCGCACGTGAAGAAATGGCGACGGAAAACGAGCGCGTCCGCATGCTGCGAGACAAGCTGCTGCGCGGCCTGTCGCAGATCGAGGAAACGTACGTGAACGGCGACATGGAACGCCGTGTCCCGCACAACCTCAACATCAGTTTCAACTTCGTCGAAGGCGAGTCGCTGATCATGGCGATCAAGGACGTCGCGGTGTCGTCGGGCTCCGCGTGCACGTCGGCGTCGCTGGAGCCGTCGTACGTGCTGCGTGCGCTCGGCCGCAACGACGAGCTGGCGCACAGCTCGATCCGCTTCACGGTCGGCCGCTTCACGACGGAGCAGGAAGTCGACTTCGTGATCAACCTGCTGAACAGCAAGATCGCGAAACTGCGCGAACTGTCGCCGCTCTGGGAAATGCACCAGGAAGGCATCGATCTGTCGACGATCGAATGGGCCGCACACTGAGCGCCGGATTGAACATACCCGCGGGCGGATTCGCGCACGCAGACGTAACGAGTCAAGGAGTCTGAGTCATGTCTTACAGCAACAAGGTTCTGGATCACTACGAAAACCCGCGCAACGTCGGTTCGTTCGCGAAGGACGACGACACGGTCGGCACGGGCATGGTCGGCGCGCCGGCCTGCGGCGACGTGATGAAGCTGCAGATCCGCGTCGGCGCGGACGGCGTGATCGAAGACGCGAAGTTCAAGACGTACGGTTGCGGTTCGGCGATCGCGTCGAGCTCGCTCGTCACCGAGTGGGTGAAGGGCAAGACGCTCGACGAAGCACTGTCGATCAAGAACACGCAGATCGCCGAAGAACTCGCGCTGCCGCCGGTGAAGATTCACTGCTCGATCCTCGCGGAAGACGCGATCAAGGCGGCCGTGGCCGACTACAAGAAGCGCCACGACACCAAGGAAGGCGATCAGGCAGCAGCCTGAGCGGCATCGAGCGGCTAGAGAAGGAAACGCGGCGGGCCCCGGTGGCGCGCCGCGGCAAGGACATCATGGCAATTACACTGACCGAAAAAGCAGCACAGCACGTCCAGAAATACCTCGTCCGTCGCGGCAAGGGTATGGGCCTGCGGCTTGGCGTTCGCACGACCGGGTGCTCGGGGCTCGCGTACAAGCTCGAGTATGTCGACGAGCTGGCTCCCGAGGATCAGGTGTTCGAGAGCCATGGCGTGAAGGTGATCGTCGATCCGAAGAGTCTTGCGTACATCGACGGCACCGAGCTCGACTTCGCCCGCGAAGGCCTGAACGAAGGGTTCAAGTTCAACAACCCGAACGTGAAGGACGAGTGCGGTTGCGGCGAATCGTTCCGCGTGTGACGCGGATCTCCGCGCGATGCGGGCAAGAGGCGGCACGGGCCGCCTTTTTAATGTGCGGCGTTTGCCGTGCGACGAACCGGAATTGAACGCGACGATGGTCTCGCTGAAAGACAGCCACTTCGACCTGTTTCACCTGCCGGCGCAATTCGCGCTCGACGAGACGGCGCTCGACGCCGCCTATCGGACGGTGCAGACGCAGGTGCATCCGGACCGCTTCGCGGCGGCCGGCGATGCGCAGAAACGCATCGCGATGCAATGGGCAACCCGCGCGAACGAGGCGTACCGCACGCTGCGCGATCCGCTGAAGCGCGCGTCGTATCTGCTGTCCCTGCGTGGTGTCGACATCGGTGCGGAAAACAACACCGCGATGGAGCCCGCGTTCCTGATGCAGCAGATGGAGTGGCGCGAGGGCATCGAGGATGCCGCGGCCGCCCGCAATGTCGACGCGCTCGACGCGCTGCTCGCCGAGTTGCGCGAAGAGCGGCGCATTCGTGTGGAACGTCTCGGCACGCTGCTCGACAGCGGCGCGGATCAGGCGGCCGCCGAGGCCGTGCGCCAGCTGATGTTCATCGAACGGGTCGCGTCGGAAGTGGGCGCGCAGATCGAGCGCCTCGAAACTTAACCGCGTGCCTCGCGGCACGCGCAGCAAACGGGCCGAGCGCCCGAACGAACCAAGATGGCTTTACTGCAAATTTCCGAACCGGGCATGGCGCCGGCGCCGCATCAGCGGCGACTCGCCGTCGGGATCGATCTCGGCACGACGAACTCGCTCGTCGCGGCCGTGCGTAACAGCGTGCCGGAGGTGCTGCCGGACGAAGCGGGCCGTGTGCTGCTGCCGTCGGTGGTCCGCTATCTCGAGAAGGGCGGCCGGCGTATCGGCCACGAAGCGAAGGAGCAGGCCGCGACCGATCCGCGCAACACGATCGTGTCGGTCAAGCGCTTCATGGGCCGCGGCAAGGCCGAGGTCGAAGGCGCGGCGAACGCGCCGTACGAATTCGTCGACGCGCCGGGCATGGTGCAGATCCGCACCGTCGACGGCGTGAAGAGCCCGGTCGAAGTGTCGGCCGAGATTCTCGCGACGCTGCGCTATCGCGCGGAAGATTCGCTTGGCGACGACCTCGTCGGCGCGGTGATCACGGTGCCCGCGTATTTCGACGACGCACAGCGCCAGGCGACCAAGGACGCCGCGCGCCTCGCGGGCCTCAACGTGCTGCGCCTGCTGAACGAACCGACCGCCGCGGCGATTGCCTATGGCCTCGACAACGGGGCCGAAGGCCTCTACGCGGTGTACGACCTCGGCGGCGGCACGTTCGACCTGTCGATCCTGAAGCTGACGAAAGGCGTGTTCGAAGTGCTGGCCGCGGGCGGCGATTCCGCGCTCGGCGGCGACGATTTCGACCACGCGCTGTTCGGTCACGTGCTCGCGCAGGCCGGCATCGATGCGAAGACGCTCGCGCCCGAGGACGTGCGCCTGCTGCTCGACCGTGTGCGCGTGCTGAAGGAAGCGCTGTCGTCCGCGCCGCAGGCGTCGCTCGACGTCACGCTGTCGGGCGGTGCGCATCTCGTGCAGACGATCTCGCACGATACGTTCGCGTCGCTCGTCGAGCCGCTCGTGCAGCGTACGCTCACGCCGACCCGCAAGGCGCTGCGCGACGCGCAGGTCACGCCGGCCGACATCAAGGGCGTCGTGCTCGTCGGCGGCGCGACGCGCATGCCGGTGATTCGCGACGCGGTCGCGAAGTATTTCGGCCAGCCGCCGCTCGTGGACCTCGATCCGGACCAGGTCGTCGCGCTCGGCGCGGCGATCCAGGCCGACCTGCTCGCAGGCAATCGCGGCACCGGCGACGACTGGCTGCTGCTCGACGTGATTCCGCTGTCGCTCGGTGTCGAGACGATGGGCGGCCTCGTCGAGAAGATCATCCCGCGCAACTCGACGATTCCGATCGCGCGCGCACAGGAGTTCACGACCTTCAAGGACGGCCAGACCGCGATGGCGATCCACGTCGTGCAGGGCGAGCGCGAGCTCGTCGCCGACTGCCGCTCGCTCGCGCGCTTCGAGCTGCGCGGCATTCCGCCGATGACGGCCGGTGCGGCGCGCATTCGCGTGACCTACCAGGTCGATGCGGACGGGCTGCTGTCGGTGTTCGCGCGTGAGCAGCATTCGGGCGTCGAGGCGTCGGTCGTCGTGAAGCCGTCGTACGGTCTCGCCGACGACGACATCGCGAAGATGCTCGAGGACAGTTTCAAGACTGCCGAAATCGACATGCGCGCCCGCGCGCTGCGCGAAGCGCAGGTCGAGGCCGAGCGGATGCTCGAGGCGACGCAGGCCGCGCTGGCGGCCGACGGTGAACTGCTCGACACGGACGAGCGCGCGCAGGTCGATGCGTTGGCCGCGGCGCTGCGCACGATCGCGCAGGGCGACGACACGGACGCGATCGAAACCGCGACCAAGGCGCTGGCCGACGGCACCGACGAATTCGCGGCGCGCCGGATGGACAAGAGCATCAAGCGCGCGTTGTCGGGCCGCCGGCTCGACGAGATCTGAACTCACGAACTGCGCATCGGCCGGTAACGGCCCGCGCGATATTGAACCGTGCGGCGCCTGGCGCCGCACCCTGACTGACGGAACGGACATGCCTCAACTGGTGGTGCTGCCTCACGTCGAACTGTGCCCGGACGGCGCGGTGATCGACGCGACGCCCGGCAAGAGTATCTGCGACAACCTGCTCGAACACGGGATCGAGATCGAGCATGCATGCGAGAAGTCGTGCGCGTGCACGACGTGCCACGTGGTGATCCGCGAAGGCTTCAACGATCTGACACCGTCCGAGGAGGACGAGGACGATCTGCTGGACAAGGCGTGGGGCCTCGAGCCGACGTCGCGCCTGTCGTGCCAGGCGATCGTGAAGGAAGATTCGGACCTGGTGGTCGAGATCCCGAAGTACTCGATCAACCACGCGAAGGAAAATCACTGACAGGAACCGGAGGCAGGCGATGAAATGGACCGATTCGCGTGAAATAGCCATTGCGCTGGCGGACAAGCACCCCGACATCGACCCGCAGCGGATCAACTTCGTCGACCTGCGCCAGTGGGTGCTCGAACTCGACGGTTTCGACGACGATCCCAAGCATTCGGGCGAGAAGATCCTCGAAGCGATCCAGGCCCACTGGATCGACGAATCGGATTTCGACGACGAAGACTGAACACCGCGTGCGTCGCAACGGCGCAGACGGCCGGTCATGAAAAAACGGCTCGTGAGCAATCGCTCACGAGCCGTTTTCGTTTTCAGGCCGCTTGCCCGCGCACGACACGCGGGCAGGGGCACCGATGCGATCAGGCGATCACGCGCCGACCAGCGTGCCGTTCTCGATCCGCACGCGCTGGCCCTGGCCGAAAGGCGGCGGGTTGTGGTACGTGAACGTGCGCGTCGCGCCGCTCTCCATCTGCACTTGCACCTGATAGTCGGTTTCCGCGCGCACCTGCTTTTCGACCTGGTTGCCGGCGAGACCGCCGCCCAGCGCGCCGATGATCGTCATCGCGGTGCGGCCGTTACCGTGGCCGAACTGGTTGCCGAGCAGGCCGCCGGCTGCAGCGCCGCCCACGGCGCCGATCCCCGAGCTCTGGCCCGGCGTGCGCGTCTGCGTGATCGCGACGACCGTGCCGCAGCTCTGGCAGTAGGTCTGGGCCGGCGCCGACGGCTGCTGCGCGTATTGCGGCGGCTGCGGTGCCGTCGTATGACGGCGGTGCGGTGCAGCCGGGCGCGGCGCGGGCTTCGGCTCGGCCTGCGCGATGGCAGCCTTCTGTTCGGCCGCCTTCTGCTGCGCGGCGGCCTGTTCGGCTGCCTGCTGCTGGGCTTGCGCGGCCAGCGCGGCGCTGGCGGCCGCGGCCGTATCGACGGCCGGCTGCGATGCGATCAGCGCGGCCTGGGTCTGGCCGTTCTGTGCGTTGCTGCTGCTGGCCTTCGGGAAGATGCCCGTGATCGCAGCCGTCGCCGCGAGGCTGGCGACGATGACGGCGCCGGCGGCGGTGGCGATAAGCGGGTGAAGGCGTTGCTTTTGCGGCGTGGTCTGATTCTGGTTGTCCATTTTTTTCTCCGATGTCGATCCGGATCGGCACTGCGGCGCCGGGCCTGATCCCACGCTGCGGGCTCGAGCAGACTTGGCGTTCCTGCGCCTCGTTCTGGGCCCGTGGTCATGCGTGGTGACGCAAACGGAGTGTCGTCCACCGGCAAGCGGCGCGCCGTATCAAGGTGTAACGAATTGCAGCGGGGCGCTGGCGACCATGGCAGGGAAAACCCGGAGAAGGCCGTCGCGACGGGGGAATAAAACAGGGGAGGATCGAGAGCCGGCGGACACCGGCCGAAGGGATTTACGCGTCGTTACAAAGCTGACGCGTGCGCGCCGCAGGGCGCGGCGCACACGCGGGCGCGGCGATCAGTCTTCGCGGCGCAGATGCGGGAACAGCAGCACGTCGCGGATCGTCGGGCTGTCGGTCAGCAGCATCACGAGACGGTCGATGCCGATCCCGCAGCCGCCGGTCGGAGGCATCCCGTATTCGAGCGCGCGGATGTAGTCGGCGTCGAAGAACATCGCTTCCTCGTCACCCGCATCCTTCTGCTCGACCTGCTTCTTGAAGCGTGCGGCCTGGTCTTCCGGATCGTTCAGCTCCGAGAAGCCGTTCGCGATTTCACGGCCGGTCATGAACAGCTCGAAACGCTCGGTGATGCCCGGCACCGTATCCGATGCGCGTGCGAGCGGCGACACTTCGACCGGGTAATCGATGATGAAGGTCGGCTCCCACAGCTGCGCTTCGGCCGTTTCCTCGAACAGCGCGAGCTGCAGTGCGCCGGTACCCGCGTTCAGGAACGCCGGCTGCGACACGTCGACGCCGAAGCGCTTCAGTTCGGTGCGCAGGAACGCGTCGTCCGACAGCTGGCCGTCGGTGTAGTCCGGTGCGTACTTCTGGATCGCCTGCGTGATCGTCAGTCGATGGAACGGTTTCGCGAGGTCGAGCTCGCGGCCCTGGTACTGGATCGTCGCGGTGCCGAGCGCATCGATCGCCGCCTGGCGGATCAGTTGCTCGGTGAAGTCCATCAGCCAGCGGTAGTCGGTGTACGCGGCGTAGAACTCCATCATCGTGAATTCCGGGTTGTGACGCGGCGACACGCCTTCGTTCCGGAAGTTACGGTTGATCTCGAACACGCGTTCGAAGCCGCCGACGATCAGGCGCTTCAGGTACAGCTCCGGCGCGATGCGCAGGAACATCTGCATGTCGAGCGCATTGTGATGCGTGACGAACGGCTTCGCCGCCGCGCCGCCCGGGATCGGGTGCAGCATCGGCGTTTCGACTTCCATGAACTCGGCGTTGTCCATGAACTTGCGGATCGACGCGATCGTCTTCGTGCGGGCGCGGAACGTGTCGCGCGTTTCCGGCGTGACGATCAGGTCGACGTAGCGCTGGCGGTAGCGCATTTCCTGGTCGGACAGGCCGTGGAACTTGTCCGGCAGCGGGCGCAGTGCCTTCGACAGCAGGCGCAGTTCCTTGCACTGGACCGACAGCTCACCCTTGTTGGTGCGGAACAGCACGCCGCGCGCGGCGACGATGTCGCCGAGGTCCCACTTCTTGAATGCGTCGTAGGTTTCCGCGCCGACGTCGTTCGGCGTCACGAAGAACTGGATCTGGCCCGACCCGTCCTGCACCGTCGCGAAGCTCGCCTTGCCCATCACGCGCTTGAGCATCATGCGGCCGGCCACCGACACCTCGACCGGGTTCGCTTCGAGCGCGGCCTTGTCCGAGTCGGCGAATTTCGCCTGCAGGTCGGCTGCGTGGTGCTCGGGCCGGAAATCGTTCGGGTAGGCGACGCCTTGCTCGCGCAGGGCGCGCAGCTTCTCGCGGCGCTCCGCGATGATCTGGTTTTCGTCCGCGGTGACGGCGGGCTGCGTTTGGGTCGGTTCGGTCATGATGGTCGGAATTCGGAGTGGGTGCGGCAACGCAAACGGGGGAAGGGCAAGGGGGCGCGGCCTGGCCAGGCCGCGCCGCGGCGCTTACACGCCCTGTTTGAGGCTCGCGCTGATGAAGTCGTCGAGGTCGCCGTCGAGGACGGCTCTCGTGTTGCTCATTTCGACGTTCGTGCGCAGGTCCTTCACGCGGCTCTGGTCGAGCACGTACGAGCGGATCTGATGGCCCCAGCCCACATCGGTCTTGCTCGATTCGAGCTTGTCCTGTTCGGCCTGGCGCTTGCGCATCTCGACTTCGTACAGGCGCGACTTCAGCATTGCCATCGCTTCGGCGCGGTTGCGGTGCTGCGAGCGGTCGTTCTGGCACTGCACGACGATACCGGTCGGCATGTGCGTGATCCGCACCGCGGAGTCGGTCTTGTTGATGTGCTGGCCGCCCGCGCCCGATGCGCGGTACGTGTCGATGCGCAGGTCGGCCGGGTTGATCTCGACTTCGATCGAGTCGTCGATTTCCGGATAGACGAACACCGACGAGAACGACGTGTGGCGGCCGCCCGACGAATCGAACGGCGACTTGCGCACGAGGCGGTGGATGCCCGTTTCCGTGCGCAGGAAGCCGTATGCGTATTCGCCCGAGACCTTGACCGTCGCGTTCTTGATGCCGGCGACGTCGCCGTCCGACTCTTCGAGCACTTCGGCCTTGAAGCCCTTGCGCTCGCAGTAGCGCAGGTACTGGCGCAGCAGCATCGATGCCCAGTCGCACGCCTCGGTACCGCCGGCGCCGGCCTGGATGTCGATGAAGCAGTTGTTCGGGTCGGCCGGGTTCGAGAACATCCGGCGGAACTCGATGTCGCCGACGCGCGCCTCGAGCTTCGCGGCGTCTTCTTCCGACGCGATGAGGGTGTCTTCGTCGCCTTCCTCGCGGGCCAGCTCGAACAGGTCGAGCGCGTCGCGCAGGTCGCCATCAAGCGCGGTGAGCGTCGTGACGACGCCCTCGAGCAGCTTCTTCTCGCGACCGAGCGCCTGGGCGTTCTTCGAATCGTTCCAGACGTTCGGGTCTTCGAGTTCCTTGTTGACTTCGGTCAGACGCGCAGCTTTGGCGTCGTAGTCAAAGATACCCCCGGAGCTCGCCCGCGCGATTGCGCAGGTCGAGCAGGGAGCTTTCGATCGCGTTGAGACGTTCCGCTTCCATGATCGCTCGCTATTCTTGCTTCGTAAAAAAGCGGAATTATAGCCGATCGGCAGGGTTGCCCGGTGACGCAAACGGTGCTCGCACGCGTACCGCGGCCCCGTCCGGCGCGGCGCGCATGCATCGGCGGGCGTCGCGGGCCGGGCGGCCCGCGCTCAGCCGGCCGCGTGTTCGACGATCAGCTGGACGCGCGTGACGCCGTTCCACGTGTCGGCGACGAGCCGGTACGCGACCAGCGCGCTTTCCGGCAGGGGCTCCGTGTGGTTGAACCAGATCGCGTTGAAGCGCTGGCGGCCGCGTGCAAGCTGCAGTTTCAGGTGCTTTTCCTTCACGAGCGACTGGGACACGACGTCGAATTCGCCCGAGAAAAGCGGGGCCGGAAAACCTTGCCCCCAGACGGCCTCGTCGAGCAGCCCGACGAACTGCGGCGTGAAGTAGGCATCCTCGAGTTCGCCGTCGGTCTCGATCACGCGGGCGAGCGCGTCGTCGGACAGCCATTCGCGCGCGACCGCCTCGAACGCGGCGGCGAAGCGCGGCACGTTCTCGGTGTCGAGCGTGAGGCCGGCCGCCATCGCGTGGCCGCCGAACGCGACGATCAGGTCCGGTTCGCGTTTCGACACGAGGTCGAGTGCGTCGCGCAGGTGGAAGCCCGGGATCGACCGGCCCGAACCCTTGACCCGCTTGCCTTCGTCGTCCGCGTGCGCAAACGTGAACGACGGGCGGTGGAATTTTTCCTTGAGCCGGCCGGCGACGATGCCGATCACGCCCTGGTGCCACTCGGGGTTGAAGAGGGTGATCGTGCACGCGTCGGCCGGGTCGACGTCGGCGAGATCGGCGAGCGCCTGCTGCTGCATGCCGGCCTCGATCTCGCGGCGCTCGCGGTTCATCACGTCGAGCTGCTGCGCCAGGTCCCATGCACGGCCGATGTCGTCGGTGATCAGGCACTCGATGCCGAGCGACATGTCGGAGAGCCGCCCGGCGGCGTTCAGGCGCGGGCCGAGGCCGAAACCGAGGTCGAAGCCCGATGCCGTGCGCGCCTCGCGCGCGGCGGCGCGGAACAGCGCGGCGACGCCCGGCTGCATGCGGCCGTTGCGGATGCGCTGCAGCCCCTGCGCGACGAGCACGCGGTTGTTGCCGTCGAGCCGCACGACGTCGGCGACGGTGCCGAGCGCGACGAGGTCGAGCAGGCCGTCGAGGCGCGGCTCGGCTTCCTTGCTTGCAAAGGCGCCGCGGCGGCGCAGCTCGGCGCGCAGCGCGAGCAGCACGTAGAACATCACGCCGACGCCGGCGAGGTGCTTGCTCGGGAACGCGCAGCCCGGCTGGTTCGGGTTGACGATCGCGCGTGCGGCGGGCAGCGCGTCGCCGGGCAGGTGGTGATCGGTCACGAGCACGTCGATGCCGCGTGCGTTCGCGGCCTCGACGCCCGCGACGCTCGCGATCCCGTTGTCGACGGTGATCAGCAGGTCGGGCTTGCGCGCGGCGGCGAGTTCGACGATCTCGGGCGTGAGGCCGTAGCCGTATTCGAAGCGGTTCGGCACCAGGTAGTCGATCTGCGCGCCGAACATCCGCAGGCCGCGCACTGCGACCGCGCAAGCGGTCGCGCCGTCGCAGTCGTAGTCGGCGACGACGAGCAGGCGCCGCTTGTCGGCGATCGCGTCGGCGAGCAGCGACGCCGCGTCGGCGCAGCCTTTCAGCTCGGTGGGCGGGACGAGCCGCGCGAGCGCGGTCTCGATGTCGGCGGGGGACTGCACGCCGCGCGACGCGTACAGGCGCGCGAGCACGGGATGCAGGCCGTGGCGCGCGAGCGCTTCGGCGTCGGCGGGCGCGACGGGGCGGGTAACGATCCGGGTCATACGGGGTGTGCTTGTTGTTATTCGAACAGGGAGGCCAGCGCGCGGCGGCGCCAGAACTTGCGCAGGTCTGAGCGCGTCGCACGCAGCGTCACGGAACTCGTGTCGCCGCACAGCGTGAAATCGACGCCCGCCAGTTCGCCGTTCCGCAGCGCGGCGAGGGCCGGCGCGAACCAGTCGCGCTCGAGCGCGGCGAGTCCGTCGTGCCAGCGCGCCCAGTCCTGCTCGATGAACGGGGTGGTCAGCGCCGGCAGTTCGACGAGCGTCGCGCCGTCGGCAGCGGGCAGTGCGCCGAATGCGGCGGGCACGCCCGAGGCGTCGATCCGCGCGGCACGCGCAAGGCCGAGCGCCGCGGGCGATGCGGACAGCACGCGCGCGAACGGCTGGCCGACCGGTTTCAGCGTGCCCTGCGCATGGAACCAGATCGAGTTGACGGCCGGCAGCCCGCGCGCTTCGCGCGCTTCGTTGACCGGGTGCTGGAACCAGGCCATCTGCACTTCGTTCTGCAGCTTCATCCACATCCGCGAGCGTTCGCCCGTATGCGCCTCGTGCGGCAGCCAGATTTCGATGTTGCGGCCGCTCGCGCGCAGCGGCGCGGCGCCGGCGAGCCGGGCGAGCTGCTCGCTCGACAGGTACCAGCGTGACGGGTTCGGCGCTTCGAGCCGTACGCCGAGCTCCTCGATCAGCGGCCGGGCGACCGCGAGCAGCGCGGCCGCGTCGCCGTCGTCGAGCGCAAGGGCCGCCGGATCGACGAGCACCAGGTGATCGTGCGCGATTTCGACGTGCACGGGCTCGACGCAGGCCCAGGCCCGGGTGCCCGGATCGCCGCCGTCCGCCAGCAGCATGTAGGGCGCGAGCGGCGCCTCGTCGGCGGCGTTGCCCTGGGTCGCGCCGAACTGGCGGGCCAGCCAGCGCTCGTGCGGCAGCGTGCGCTGGAAGTCCTCGCCGGCCACGCGCTCGACGAGGCTCGCGCGGGCGAGCAACTTTTCGAGCGCGGGGCTGTCCAGCGTGTGCAGGGACGAGGCCGCATCGGCCGCCGACGGCAGCGCGAACGGAACGAGAAAATGGAGGCGTCGGTCGTGCATGATGGTGCGCATTGTATGGCAAACTGCGCGCGTGATCGGGCCGGCTGACGGCCCGTTCGCGTCCGGCGGCCGTTTTTCGACCGTGCCCGGGCCGGTGCCCGCCACCGGGCGGCGGTCCGGCCGCGGGGCGCCTCCCCGCCGTAACCAGCAGAAAGGATTCGCTTGAAACTTCCGTACGAATGGCAGATCGGCTGGCGCTACACGCGCGCCGGCAAACGCACGACCGGTAACGGCTTCATTTCCTTCATCGCGCTCGTGTCGATGCTCGGGATCGCGCTCGGTGTCGCGGCGCTGATCGTCGTGCTGTCGGTGATGAACGGCTTCCAGAAGGAAGTGCGCGACCGCATGCTGTCGGTGCTCGCGCACGTCGAGGTGTTCTCGCCGACGGGCTCGATGCCCGACTGGCAGCTGACCGCGCAGGAAGCGCGCCGTAATCCGTCGGTGATCGGCGCGGCGCCGTACGTCGACGCGCAGGCGCTGCTCACTCGCCAGGACGCGGTGAGCGGCGTGATGCTGCGCGGTGTCGAGCCGACGCTCGAGCCGCAGGTGTCGGACATCGGCAAGGACATGAAGGCCGGCCAGCTCGCCGCGCTCGTGCCGGGCCAGTTCGGCATCGTGCTCGGCGATGCGCTTGCCGGCAACCTCGGCGTGACGGTCGGCGACAAGGTGACGCTCGTCGCGCCGGAGGGTTCGATCACGCCGGCCGGCATGATGCCGCGGCTGAAGCAGTTCACGGTCGTCGGCGTGTTCGAGTCCGGACACTACGAATACGACAGCACGCTCGCGATGATCAACATCCGCGATGCCGAGGCGCTGTTCCGGATGGCCGCGCCGACCGGTGTGCGGCTGCGGCTGAAGGACATGCAGAAGGCGCCGGACGTGGCGGTCGAGCTGTCGCATACGCTGTCGGGCAGCCTGTACATCCGCGACTGGACCCAGCAGAACAAGACCTGGTTCTCGGCCGTGCAGATCGAGAAGCGGATGATGTTCATCATCCTCACGCTGATCATCGCGGTGGCCGCGTTCAACCTCGTGTCGTCGCTCGTGATGACGGTGACCAACAAGCAGGCCGACATCGCGATCCTGCGCACGCTCGGCGCGCAGCCGGGGTCGATCATGAAGATCTTCGTCGTGCAGGGCGTGACGATCGGCTTCGTCGGCACGGCGTCGGGCGTCGCGCTCAGCTGCCTGATCGCATGGAGCATCCCGTGGCTGATCCCGATGATCGAGCACCTGTTCGGTGTGCAGTTCCTGCCGCCGTCCGTGTACTTCATCAGCGAGCTGCCGTCGGAACTCGTCGCGAGCGACGTGATCCGGATCGGGCTGATCGCGTTCGCGCTGTCGGCTGTCGCGACGCTCTACCCGAGCTGGCGCGGCGCGAAGGTGAAGCCGGCGGAGGCCCTTCGCTATGAATGATCGCGCGACCGCATTCGCGGATTCACGACAACACAACAGACAGGATTCGGCAGGTATGCAGGAATACGTGCTTCAGGCGCGCGGGATCACGAAGGCGTTCGTGCAGGGCGGCTTCAACGTGCAGGTGCTCGACAATACCGAGCTGACGGTGCGGCGCGGCGAGAAGCTTGCGGTCGTCGGCGCGTCGGGCTCCGGCAAGAGCACGCTGCTGCACGTGCTGGGCGGGCTCGACGAGCCGAGCGCGGGCGAGGTGTCGCTGCTCGGCAAGCCGTTCACGCAACTCGCCGAGCGCGAGCGCAACGAATTGCGCAACCGTGCGCTCGGTTTCGTCTATCAATTCCATCACCTGCTGCCCGAGTTCACCGCGCTCGACAACGTCGCGATGCCGCTGCGCATCCGCCGGATGACGACCGAGGCCGCGCGTGCCGAGGCCCAGGCGATGCTCGAGCGCGTCGGTCTCGGGCCGCGGGCGAAGCATCGGCCGGGCGAGCTGTCGGGTGGTGAGCGGCAGCGCGTCGCGATCGCGCGTGCGCTGGTCACGAAGCCTGCGTGCGTGCTCGCCGACGAGCCGACCGGCAACCTCGACGGCACGACGGCCGATACGGTGTTCAACCTGATGCTCGAATTGTCGGAAACGCTCGAAACGAGCTTCGTGATCGTCACGCACGATCCCGATCTCGCCGCGCGCTGCGACCGCATCATGCGGCTGCGCGACGGCGTGCTGCACGAGGAGCCGGCGTTGCCGGTGTAAGTGAACGCCGCTGGCCGGTGCCGGGTTCGTCCCGGCGCGGCGCCAGCGTGCTGGAACATCGCCATGTGGATCGATACGCACTGCCATCTCGATGCCGCCGAGTTCGACGCCGACCGCGATGCGGTCGTACAGGCGGCGCACGCGGCCGGCGTGTCGCGCATCGTGATCCCGAGCGTCGGGCGCGACAACTTCACGACGGTGCGCGAGCTTGCGCAACGCACGCCGGGCGCGGTCTATGCGCTCGGCATCCATCCGATGTACACGCCGCGCGCACGCGACGAGGATCTCGACCTGTTGCGCATGGAAATCGAGGCGAGCCTCGACGATCCGCGCTTCGTCGCGATCGGCGAGATCGGACTCGACTATTTCGTGCCGGGGCTCGACGACGCGCGGCAGCAGTTCTTCTACCAGGGGCAGCTGAAGCTGGCGCGCGAATTCGACCTGCCCGTGCTGTGTCACGTGCGCAAGTCGCAGGACCGCGTACTGGCCGGGCTGCGCCGCTTCGGCGTGCGGCGCGGCATCGCGCATGCGTTCAACGGCAGTTTTCAGCAGGCCGAAGCGTATCTCGCGCATGGGCTGCATCTCGGCTTCGGCGGCAACGTGACGTTCACGCGGGCGCTGCAGATCCGCCGGCTCGCGGCGCAGTTGCCGCTCGATGCGATCGTCGTCGAGACGGACGCGCCCGACATCGCGCCCGAATGGGCATACAAATCCCGCAACACGCCCGACCAGGTGCCGCGCATCGGCGACGTGCTCGCCGAACTGCGCGGGATCGACACCGGCGCGCTCTCCCTATGCACTTCGGCTAACGCGCTCGCCGCGCTGCCGCGACTCGCCCTTTCGTCCGCATAATCGTTGCCGGAAGGCGCCGTATTCGCAATGGCGGCGCCGGATCGACGAGGAGGGGCGATGCGCGTGTGGTGGATCGCGTTCGCGCTCGGCGTGGTCGTACTGCAGCGGCAGGCGACGCTGCCGGGTGCGTTCGCATGGACGATCGGTGCGGCCGTGCTCGCGGGCTGCGTGATCCTGGGCGCATGGTGCTTGCGCCGCCGGCGTATGCGCATGACCGTCGCGCTCGGATGGATGCTTTGCGTGCTCGCGGCCTGCGTCGCCGGATTCGGCTACGCGGCCGCACGGGCCGAATGGCGGCTGGGCGACAGCCTGCCCGTCGAGTGGGAAGGGCGCGACATCGTCGTCACCGGTGTGATCCGGGGGCTGCCCGTAGTCGACGACACCGGTGCGCGGCTGCTGTTCGCGGTCGAGTCGAACGATGCGGGGCTGGCCCGTTTCCCGCCGTTGATCCGTCTGTCGTGGCGCGCGTATGACGCGGCCGCGACGCGCGACGCGCTGCCCGATCTGCGCGCCGCGCAGCGCTGGCGTTTCGTCGTGCGCCTGAAGCGCCCGCATGCGGAATCCAATCCCGGCGTGCGCGACAGCGAGGCGGCCTGGCTTGCCGCGGGCATTCGCGCCGTCGGTTACGTCAGCGCGCCCCGGCGGGCGGTATTACTCGATGCGCGCGCGTCGGGATGGCGTGCATCGATCGATCGGCTGCGCGACGTGCTGCGCTCGCGTATCGGCGAGACGCTTGGCGGCGACGCCGGCCATCGCGGCATCGTCGCCGCGCTCGCGATCGGCGACCAGTCGGGCATCGGCGACGACGACTGGCGCGTGCTGCGCAACACGGGCACCAGCCACCTCGTCGCGATCTCCGGCCTGCATGTCGGGCTCGTCGGCGCGATCGCGGGCGGGCTCGTATCGATGGTCTGGCGCCGTCTGCGGTGGCGCGCGCGGGCCGCGCCGCTCGTGTTGCCGGCGCCGTACGCGGCCGCGCTCGCCGCCTTGGTGGCCGCGGCCGGTTATGCGGCGCTCGCCGGCTTCAACGTGCCGGCGCAGCGCGCGTGGTGGATGATCGCGGGCGGCGGCATCGCGTATCTGGCCGGACGCAGCGTCCCAACGTCGGCGGTGCTGTGCGCGGCGCTCGGCGGTGTCCTGCTCGCCGATCCGTGGGCGGTGCTGTCGGCCGGGTTCTGGTTGTCGTTCGGTGCGGTTGCCGTGATCCTGCTGGCGGTTGCCGGCTGGCGCGCCGCGCGCGAGGCCGATGCGGAAGGCGATGACGGTGACGAAGGCGACGGCCCGGCCGGCTTGTCCAGCCGGTTGCGCGCGTGGGGTGCACGCGCCGGGCGTCGCATCGCCGAGGCCACGCGCGTGCAGTACGCGGTGACGATCGGCCTCGCGCCACTGACGGCCGCCTGGTTTGCACAGATATCGCTGTCGGGCCCGTTCGGCAATGCGTTCGCGATTCCCTGGGTCAGCTCGGTCGTGACGCCGGTCGTGCTGGCCGGCATCGCGCTGCCGGCGCCGTTCGACGCCTATGCGTTCCGGCTTGCGCACGCGGCGCTCGAACCGATGATGACGTTATTGGGATACCTCGCCGACTGGCCGGCCGGCGTGTTCTGGTTGCGCATGCCCGACTGGCCGGTGCTGGCGCTGGCCTGCGTGGGCGTCGCATGGGCGCTGATGCCGCGCGGCTGGCCGCTGCGCTGGGCTGCGCCGCTCACGTGGCTGCCGCTCGTCGCGCCGGCAGCCGATGCGCCGCCGCCGGGCGGTTTCCGGCTGACCGTGCTCGACGTCGGGCAGGGCGCGTCGGTGCTGGTGGAGACCGCCCGACGGACCTTGCTGTTCGACGCGGGACCGGGCGCGGAGTCGACGCATGCCGGTGCGCGGATCGTCGCGCCGGCATTGCGCTCGCGAGGCATCGCGGTGGTCGATTCGCTCGTGCTCAGTCACGCGCACGCCGATCACGCGGGCGGCGCACCGGCCGTCTATGCGGCTGCCGACGTGCGCCAGCTGCTGGCGGGCATTCCGCCGACGAGCGGGCTGTGGCGCGATGCGACGGCCGCCGGCGTTGCCGACCGGCTGCCGTGCGCGGCCGGGCAGCGCTGGACCTGGGACGGCGTGGTGTTCACGATGCTCTGGCCATCGGGCGGTCCGGGCGCGGGTTCGTCGAACGGGCAGTCCTGCGTGCTGCGCATCGACGCGGGCGGGACGTCCGCGCTGCTGACGGGCGACATCGAAGCGCCCGTCGAACGCCAACTCGTGGGCACTGCGCGCGACATGCTGGCCGCGCAGATCCTGGTCGTTCCGCACCACGGCAGCCGCACGTCGTCGGTCGAGCCTTTCCTCGATTCGGTCGGGCCGCGCGTCGCGGTATTTCCTGTAGGCTATCGCAATCGTTTCGGGCATCCGCACCGGGCGGTTCTCGCACGTTACGAGGCGCGCGGGATTCCGCTGCCGCGCACCGATCGCGACGGCGCCGTGCGGTTCGACGTCGCGCCGGCCGACGGCGGGTTTGCCTTCGAGCGTCATCGCGACGTCCGGCGGCGATACTGGATGGATCGGTGATCGCGGCAAGGGCCGCGTCAATTCCGGTCGACAAGGGAGACATCGGCGTTTGAAGGACATCCTCCATTTCTCGCATGCGAACGGCTTTCCGGCGTCGACGTACCGCACGATCTTCGCCGAACTGGCCGACGACTACGAGCTGCGCTACATCGAACGGATCGGCCACGACCGACGCTACCCGGTGACGCGCGACTGGCCGCATCTCGTCGAGCAACTGCTCGACGACATCGGCAGCCGCTACGAGCGTCCCGTCTGGCTCGTCGGCCATTCGCTCGGCGGCTACCTGTCGCTGATGGCTGCGCTGAAGAAGCCTCAATGGGTGCGCGGCGTCGTGATGATCGATTCGCCGATCATCGCGGGTTGGCGCGCCGGCGCATTGCGTGCGAGCCAGTGGGCGGGGCTCGACGAGCGGCTGTCGCCGGCCGCCGCGACGCGTAACCGGCGCACGCGCTGGACGAGCCGCGACGAAGTGTGGCGGCACTTCCGCGAGAAGCCCGCGTTCGCGCGCTGGGACGAGCGGATGCTCGCCGACTATATCGACTACGGGATCCCGCAGGCCGGGGCCGACGGCGAGCGGGCGCTCGCGTTCGACCGGCAGGTCGAATACCTGATCTACCGGACGCTGCCGCACACGCTCGGCCCGAGGCTCGCGCACGGCGCGCCGGTGCCGCTCGGTTTTCTCGCCGGCACGCGTTCGCGCGAGGTGCGCCAGGTCGGGCTCGATGCGACGCGCCGCGCGGCGCGCGGCCGCGTCGAATGGCTGGAAGGCAGCCACCTGTTCCCGATGGAGCGGCCGCTCGAGACGGCCCGCGCATTGCAGCGGATGCTGAATTCGCTGAAGGCGGCCGAGGGCGACATGTCGCAGGGCGGCGCCCCGCTCGCGAAGCGCGCCTGACCCCGGGCAGGGTGACCGGGCCGCGCCGCCAGTGCGTGCGGCTGCGCCGGCCGGCGGTGGGGGCTTCGCCCCGGCGCCCACGGCTGGTGCGGGGCGGCGCGAAAGGGCGCGATCATCGAGTCAATTGCTGAGAGAAGGGCGGGCTTTACGGTATAATCCGTTTTTCCCGCGAGCATTCAGCGATGACCAAATATGTTTTCGTCACCGGCGGCGTAGTTTCTTCCCTCGGCAAGGGTATTGCCGCCGCCTCCCTCGCCGCGATCCTAGAATCGCGCGGTCTGAAAGTCACCCTCCTCAAACTCGATCCCTACATCAACGTCGACCCCGGCACGATGAGCCCGTTCCAGCACGGCGAAGTGTTCGTGACGGAAGACGGAGCGGAGACCGACCTCGACCTCGGCCACTATGAGCGCTTCATCAGCACGAAGATGCGCAAGGCCAACAACTTCACGACCGGCCAGATCTACGAATCGGTGATCCGCAAGGAGCGCCGCGGCGACTATCTCGGCAAGACCGTGCAGGTGATTCCGCACATCACGAACGAAATCCAGGCGTTCATCGAGCGCGGGGCGGCATCGGCCACCTGCGGCGAGCCGGATGTCGCGATCGTCGAGATCGGCGGCACGGTCGGCGATATCGAATCGCTGCCGTTCCTTGAAGCCGCGCGCCAGATGAGCCTGCGCCTCGGCCGCAACAGCGCGTGCTTCGTGCACCTGACGCTGGTGCCGTACGTCGCGACCGCCGGCGAGCTGAAGACGAAGCCGACCCAGCACAGCGTGCAGAAGCTGCGTGAGATCGGCATCCTGCCGCACGTGCTGCTGTGCCGTGCGGACCGCCGCATTCCGGACGACGAATCGAAGAAGATCTCGATGTTCTCGAACGTGCCGGAAGACGCCGTGATCTCGGTGTGGGACGCCGACAGCATCTACAAGATTCCGCAGATGCTGCACGACCAGGGCCTCGACCGGATCATCTGCGAGGAACTGAAGCTGTCGCCGAAGGACGCCGACCTGAGCATGTGGTCGGAGCTCGTCGAGAAGCTCGAGAACCCGAAGCACGAAGTGACGATCGGCATGGTCGGCAAGTACGTCGACCTGACCGAGTCGTACAAGTCGCTGATCGAGGCGCTGCGCCACGCATCGCTGCATACGTCGACCAAGGTCAACATCGAATACATCGACTCGGAAGAGATCGAGTCGAACGGTGTCGACAGCCTGAAGCACCTCGACGCCGTGCTGGTGCCGGGCGGTTTCGGCCGTCGCGGCACGGAAGGCAAGATCGCGGCGATCCGCTATGCGCGTGAAGCCAAGGTGCCGTATCTCGGCATCTGCCTCGGCATGCAGCTCGCGGTGATCGAATTCGCACGCGACGTCGTCGGCCTGAAGCAGGCGAACAGCACGGAATTCGAGCCGGACACGCCGGAGCGCGTGGTCGCGCTGATCACCGAGTGGTATGACCGCGACGGCAAGGTCGAGACGCGCACCGAGGAATCCGACCTCGGCGGCACGATGCGCCTCGGTTCGCAGCGCTGCCCGATCAAGCCGGGCACGATGGCCGAAGAAATCTATGGCAAGGACGTGAACGAACGCCATCGCCACCGTTATGAAGTCAATAACCGCTTCGTGCCCCAGCTCGAAGCCGGCGGCCTTATCATCAGCGCCCGTACCCCGAGCGAGGATCTGCCGGAAATGATGGAGCTGCCGCGTTCGATGCACCCGTGGTTCGTCGGCGTCCAGTTCCACCCGGAATTCACGTCCACGCCGCGTGACGGTCACCCCCTCTTCAAGTCGTTCGTCGAAGCCGCGCTCGCCAACAAGCAAGCGCGCGGAGTGCAAGCATGAAGCTGTGCGATTTCGAGGTCGGTCTCGACAAGCCTTTCTTCCTGATCGCGGGTACCTGCGTCGTCGAATCGGAGCAAATGACGATCGACACGGCAGGCCGCCTGAAGGAAATCTGCGCGAAGCTGAACGTTCCGTTCATCTACAAGTCGTCCTACGACAAGGCGAACCGCAGCTCGGGCAAGTCGTTTCGTGGCCTCGGAATGGACGAGGGCCTGCGGATCCTGTCCGAGGTGAAGCGCCAGCTCGGCCTGCCGGTGCTGACCGACGTGCATTCGATCGACGAGATCGAGCAGGTCGCGTCGGTCGTCGACGTGCTGCAGACGCCCGCGTTCCTGTGCCGCCAGACCGATTTCATCCAGGCGTGCGCGCGCTCGGGCAAGCCCGTCAACATCAAGAAGGGCCAGTTCCTCGCGCCGCACGACATGAAGAACGTGATCGACAAGGCGCGCGACGCCGCACGTGAAGCGGGGCTGTCGGAAGACCGCTTCATGGCGTGCGAGCGCGGTGTCTCGTTCGGCTACAACAATCTCGTGTCGGACATGCGTTCGCTCGCGATCATGCGCGAGACGAGCGCCCCGGTCGTGTTCGACGCGACCCACTCGGTGCAGTTGCCGGGCGGGCAGGGCACGAGCTCGGGCGGCCAGCGCGAATTCGTGCCGGTGCTTGCCCGTGCGGCAGTCGCGACGGGCGTCGCGGGCCTCTTCATGGAAACGCACCCGAATCCGGCCGAGGCAAAATCGGACGGCCCGAACGCGGTACCGCTGAACCGGATGAGCGCGCTGCTGGAGACCCTCGTCACGCTCGACCAGGCGGTGAAGCGCCATCCGTTTCTGGAAAACGATTTCAATTAAAGATCGAATGAACCTTGCGACGGTTTCGCGCGTCAGTAGCGAAAGCGGTTCAGGCGCGTGCGCCGTCGCAGTTTGAAGAATCCATCGTCATTCTCAGAGGAAACCCATGAGTGCAATCGTAGATATCATCGGCCGCGAGATTCTGGATTCGCGCGGCAACCCCACCGTCGAATGCGACGTGCTGCTCGAATCGGGCACGATGGGCCGCGCGGCCGTGCCGTCGGGCGCGTCCACCGGCTCGCGTGAAGCGATCGAACTGCGCGACGGCGAAGCCGGCCGCTACAACGGCAAGGGCGTGCTGAAGGCGGTCGAGCACATCAACACCGAAATCTCCGAAGCCATCATGGGCCTCGACGCGTCGGAACAGGCGTTCCTCGACAAGACGCTGCTCGAGCTGGACGGCACCGACAACAAGTCGCGCCTCGGCGCGAACGCGATGCTGGCCGTGTCGATGGCCGTCGCGAAGGCAGCGGCTGAAGAGGCCGGCCTGCCGCTGTACCGCTATTTCGGCGGTTCGGGCGCGATGCAGCTGCCGGTGCCGATGATGAACATCGTCAACGGCGGCGCGCATGCGAACAACAGCCTCGACATCCAGGAATTCATGATCGTCCCGGTGAGCCAGCCGACGTTCCGTGAAGCCCTGCGTTGCGGCGCGGAAGTGTTCCACGCACTGAAGAAGATCCTGAGCGACCGCGGCATGAGCACGGCAGTCGGCGACGAAGGCGGCTTCGCGCCGAACTTCGGCAGCAACGACGAGTGCCTGTCGACGATCCTGCAGGCGATCGAGAAGGCCGGCTACCGCGCGGGCGAAGACGTGCTGCTCGCGCTCGACTGCGCGGCATCCGAGTTCTATCACGACGGCAAGTACCAGCTCGCGGGCGAAGGCCTGCAACTGTCGTCGGCCGAATTCACCGACTACCTCGCGACGCTCGCCGACAAGTTCCCGATCGTGTCGATCGAGGACGGCATGCACGAAAGCGACTGGGAAGGCTGGAAGCTGCTGACCGACCGCCTCGGCAAGAAGGTGCAGCTGGTCGGCGACGACCTGTTCGTCACGAACACGCGCATCCTGAAGGAAGGCATCGAGAAGGGCATCGCGAACTCGATCCTCATCAAGATCAACCAGATCGGTACGCTGACCGAAACGTTCGCGGCCATCGAAATGGCGAAGCGCGCAGGCTACACGGCCGTGATCTCGCACCGCTCGGGAGAAACGGAAGATTCGACGATCGCGGATATCGCGGTCGGCCTGAACGCCGGTCAGATCAAGACGGGTTCGCTGTCGCGCAGCGACCGTATCTCGAAGTACAACCAGCTGCTGCGCATCGAGGAAGATCTCGGCGACATCGCGAGCTACCCGGGTAAATCGGCTTTCTATAACCTGCGCTAACGCGCTACTATCGGGTTCGTCATCTCGACGCCGCTCTGTGCCTGTGCGCGGAGCGGCGCTTCTTATATCTGCGTCTCTTACATGCGGCTTGTCACTGTCGTCCTGATTGCCTTGCTGGCGCTCATTCAGTACCCCCTATGGTGGGGACACGGCGGCTGGCTGCGGGTGCATGAATTGCGTCAGCAGCTCGACGACCAGCTCCAGAAGAATGCGGACGAGAAGCTGCGCAACGAGCGCACTGCCGGCGAAGTGCAGGATCTGCAGAGCGGCACCGCGGCCATCGAGGAGCGCGCGCGCTACGAGATGGGCATGGTGAAGGACGGCGAGGTTTTCGTGCAGTTCGTGTCGCCGAATGCACCGGCCGCGCCGCTGAACAACACGCCGTCGAATACGTCGACGCGCGGCGCCGTGTCCGCGGCGCCGGTGCGCGTCGTGCCGAATCCGCAGTCGATCGCGAAGCCGTCGCGGCATCATGGCGGCGACAAGGGCAAGGCCGCGCATCACTGACCACGATCGTTCGAACCCATTGAAAAAGCGCGGGAAATGCCGCGCTTTTTTATTTCCTGCCGGTAGTCAATCGGCTGGGCGACGGATGCTCACCACCACCATCCCGGGTAGCCGTAGCTGATACCCGTGCCCCAGCGATTGCCCCATCCGCCGTAATACCCGCCGTAGACCGTCACGGGCGGCGGCGAGTAATACGCCCACGCGCGCGCGGCTGCCTCGGCTGCCATCGCGCTGTTCTGTTCGCGCAGCACCTGCTGGTCGATCTCGTCATAACGCTTGCGTTCGGCGCTCGACAGCGCGGGCGGCTGGCCGCCCGACGCGCCGGGTTCGGGCAGGCGGCTCAGGATCGTGGAGGTCGGCGGCGGCATTGCGCAGCCGGCAAGCGCGAGCGTGCAGGCGGCAACGCTCGTCAGGACGACGGTGCGAAACGGGAGACGAAGCGGGCGATTCATGTGTTTCTCCTGCAGCGCGCCGACGGCGGGAAGCGGCTTGCGCCGAAGTGCGGGACTTCGGCGCGCGAGCCTTGCGTGCGACGCTCGTGCGTCATTATGCGCCCGTGCCCGGACGGCAGGCATCGGGCGGTCGCTCAGTGACGCTGTTCGGTCGCGGGTGCGATGCCCGTTTCGACGCCGGGTGCCGCGAACAGCTGCGCGACGTCGACCGGATCGAATTCATAGCGCTGATTGCAGAACTCGCAATGGATCTCGACGTGGCCACGCTCGACGATCACGCTGTCGACTTCTTCGCGGCCGAGCATGCGCAGCATCGCACCGACCTTCTCGCGCGAGCACGAGCACTGGAAGCGCGTGCCGGCCGGCTCGAAGTGCTGCACGTTTTCCTGCCAGAACAGCCGGCGGAACACGACTTCCGGTTCGACCTCGAGCAGTTCCTTGGCGGACAGCGTGCCGCCGAGCGTGCAGACGCGTTCCCACGTATCGGTATCGGTTTCGGCGTTGCGCGGCACGATGCCGCCGTCGCCCGGCAGCTTCTGCAGCAGCATGCCGACCGCGCGGTCGCGATCGGCCGCGAGCCACATCCGCGTGTCGAGCTGCTCCGAGTGATGCATGTAGTGCTCGAGCACCTGCGAGACGGATTCGAGCGGGCCGTCGACGCCGTTCAGCGGCACGATGCCCTGGTACGGCTGCTGGCCCGGCAGCTTGTCGGCCGGGTCGAGCGTGATCACGCAACGGCCGTGACCGCTCGCATTGACGAGCGATGCGAAGCTCGTGTCGTCGCCGATCGTCTGGGCGGCGTCGCCGGCGAACTTCGCGGTGGCCCGCATCGACAGATCCGAACTGCACTGGACGACCAGCATCTGGACCGGCCCGTCGCCGAAGATCTGCATGATCAGGGTGCCGTTGAATTTCAGGTTCGCGGACAGCAGCGCGCATGCGGCCATCATCTCCCCGAGCACCGTGCGCACGGGGGCCGGGTAGTCGCGGCGGGAGAGCACTTCCTGCCACGTATTGCGCAGCGAAACGATCTCGCCGCGCACGGGCGCCGCATTGAACATGAATTTCTGTAACTGGTCGCTCACTCTTCTTCCTTGAAATCCGTGCGAATCATCCGATTCGCACGAGTTGCTCCTTGAAATGCGCACGCCGCTCGACGTACGTCTTCGCGTTCGTGCGCAGCCGCGCGATGTCTTCCGCCGTCAGCTCGCGCACGACTTTCGCCGGTGCGCCGAGAATCAGCGAATTGTCCGGGAACGTCTTGCCTTCCGTCACGACCGCGCCGGCACCAACCAGACAGTTGCGGCCGATCACCGCTCCATTCAAGACCACCGCCTGAATCCCGACCAGCGACCCTTCGCCGATCGTGCAGCCGTGCAGCATGGCCTGGTGCCCGATCGTCACGTTTTCGGCAATCGTCAGCGGAAAGCCCGGGTCCGTATGCAGTACCGCGCCTTCCTGGACGTTGCTGCCCGCGCCGACGGTAATCGTCTCGTTGTCGCCGCGAATCGTCGCACCGAACCAGACGCTCGCGTTCTCCTCGAGCACGACCTTGCCGATGATGGCCGCCGTATCGGCGACGAATACGCTTTCGTGGATCGTCGGGGCCGTATCGCCCAGCTTGTAGATCGTCACGGAGTCTCCTTGTCTCTTCGATGATGGGCGCCGGTAGAATGGCGCGTCCGGTTTGCCCGGCGCGTTCGCATTGCGCCGCGGAACAATCGCCTATTGTAAACCGTCGCGTGCGTGCGCTCCCGCGATGCGCGCGCAGGGTGTCCCCGTTTATGAGCATGGAGTCTTCTTCTTTCGGCGAGGCGCGTGCCTGCGTGCGCCGCGCCGCGCTTGTCGCACTGCGTGACGCAGAACCCGCGGCCAAGGCCGCACAGGTGCGTTCGCTCCACGATGCGCTGCTGGCCGGGCGGGCGACGATCGCCCCATCGCTCGAATTGCCCGAGCCGGCCGACCTGCCGGGGCGCCCGGCGCGCCCGCCGCTCGTCGAGCCGCGCCAGCTCGAGCGACGCAGCATGCGTTCGCCCGAAGGGCGCGCCGTGCTGCTGCACGCGCTCGCCCATATCGAGTTCAACGCGATCAACCTGGCGCTCGACGCCGTCTGGCGCTTCGCGGGCCTGCCGAACGCGTTCTACTCGGACTGGCTGAAGGTGGCGGCCGAGGAGGCGTACCACTTCACGCTGCTGTCCGAGCGCCTGGCGGCATTCGGGCATGCGTACGGCGATTTTCCCGCGCACAACGGCCTGTGGGAGATGTGCGAGCGAACCAAGGGCGACGTGCTGGCGCGCATTGCGCTCGTGCCGCGTACGCTCGAGGCCCGCGGGCTCGACGCATCCCCGCCGATCCGCGCGCGGCTCGTACAGGCGGGCGACGATGCGTCGGCCGCGATCCTCGACGTGATCCTGCGCGACGAAATCGGCCATGTCGCGATCGGCAACCGCTGGTTCCGGCATCTGTGCGACGAAGCCGGCCGCGATCCCGTGCCGACTTACCGGCAGCTCGCCGAGCAATACCATGCCCCGCGGCTGCGTGGCCCGTTCAATTTCGACGCACGCCGCGATGCCGGATTCGAGCAGGCCGAACTCGACGAACTGGCCGCGCAGGACGGGGCGGACGGAAGCGCGCCGCGCTGACCCGCTCGGGTTCGGCTGCGTTTCGACCACCGCCGGCTGTTCAGGGCACCCGGCAGATGGCGCACCCCGGTGGCCCGCGCGCGCCGGCACCGCTAGAGCGGCGCCTCGACTGCCGGGCGCCGGAAAGAAGGCGCCGCCGCTATAATCGAACGACCATTCTTTTTTTTGAGCGGCTGCGATGAGTGCCTCGAGTTCTGTTTCCGATTTCGTCATGGTGCGCGGCGTCCAGCTGCATGTCCGGCGCTGGGGCCGGCCCGATGCGCCGACGCTGTTCATGCTGCATGGCTGGATGGACGTCGCGGCGTCGTTCCAGTTCGTCGTCGACGCGCTCGCGGGCGACTGGCAGGTGATCGCGCCCGATGCGCGCGGCTTCGGGCTGTCAGACTGGCCGGTCGCGCGGCAGGGTGGCGGCCACTACTGGTTCCACGAATACCTGGGCGACCTCGATGCGCTCGTCGACCACTATGCGCCGGCCGGCGAAGTCAACCTGGTCGGGCACAGCATGGGCGCGAACGTCGTGTGCCTGTATGCCGGCGCACGGCCGGAGCGCGTGCGGCGCGTGGTCGATCTCGAGGGTTTCGGGCTCGCGCCCGCGCGGGCCGAGCAGGCGCCGCGCCGGCTGCGCGGCTGGCTCGACGAGTTGCGCGAACCGCCCGCGCTGCGCCCTTATGCGTCACTCGACGACGTGGCGGCGCGCCTGATCAAGACCAATCCGCGGCTCGCCCCGCGCCGTGCCGCGTTCCTCGCCGAGCACTGGTCGAAGCGCGGCGACGACGGCCTCTACCACCTGCTGGCCGACCCCGCTCACAAGATGCCGGGTCCGCTGCTGTACCGGCTCGACGAAGTGATGGCTACCTGGGCGCAGGTGCGTGCGAAGGTGCTGCATGTCGAGGCCGTCAACTCGCCGACGCTCGCACACATCGCCGGCGACATCCCGCTGCCGGAATTCAAGGCGCGCTTCGACGCGTTTCCCGACTGGCGCGAGAAGCTCGTCGAGGATGCCGGCCACATGGTGCATCACGACCAGCCCGAGCAGATCGCGGCGCTGATCGAGGCGTTCTGCGCGTAAGCCGTGCAGCGGCAGCGGCGGGGCAGGCGGGCGGCGCAATTGCCGCGTTGCAGTAGAATGAAGCCTTACCTGCCATGCCGACAATGAACGCCGATCTCCACTGCCATTCCAATGTTTCCGACGGGTTGCTGTCGCCTGCCGATGTCGCGCGCCGCGCCCATGCGGGCGGCGTGACCCTGTGGGCGCTGACCGACCACGATGAAATCGGCGGCCAGGCGGCGGCGCGCAGCGAGGCGGAAGCGCTCGGCATGCGCTACCTGAGCGGCGTCGAGATTTCCGTCACGTGGGCGTCACGCACCGTGCACATCGTCGGCCTGAACATCGATCCCGCGAACCCGGCGCTGGTCGACGGCCTGTACCGCACGCGCCACGGCCGCGCGGCGCGCGCAGTGGCGATCGGCGAGCAGCTCGCCACGCTCGGCATTCCCGGCGCGTACGAAGGCGCGCTGAAGTACGTCTCGAATCCGGACCTGATCTCGCGCACGCATTTCGCACGCTTTCTCGTCGAGAACGGTCACGCCGAATCGACGTCCGACGTATTCGACCGGCTGCTCGGCGACGGCAAGCCCGGTTTCGTCCCGCATCGCTGGGCATCGCTGTCCGACGCGGTCGGCTGGATCCGTACGGCGGGCGGCGAGGCCGTGGTCGCGCATCCGGGCCGCTACCGCTACACGCCGGTCGAATTCGACGCATTCTTCGGTGAATTCATCGATCTGGGCGGCCGTGCGATCGAAGTCATCACGGGCAGTCATACGCCCGACCAGTACCGCGAATACGCGGATGTTGCGCGCCGCTTCGGCTTCGAAGTGTCGCGCGGCTCGGATTTCCACGCGCCGGGCGAGGGCCGCGTCGAGCTCGGCAGCCTGCCGCCGTTGCCGTCCGATCTCACGCCGGTCTGGGAACGCTGGCTCTGACGCCGGGCGGCTGACCGCCGCCCGTGCCGCCATCATGCGTTGCCGATTCTTCCCTCTTTACGTACCCCCATGTCCCAGTTCTTCAGGATTCATCCGGATAATCCGCAGCCGCGCCTGATCAAGCAGGCCGTGGAGATCGTCAGCAAGGGCGGCGTGATCGCGATGCCGACCGATTCGAGCTATGCGCTCGCGTGCCATCTCGACGACAAGGACGCGGTCGAGCGGGTGCGCCGGATTCGCGGCCTCGACGAGAAGCAGCACCTGTCGCTGCTCGTGCGCGACCTGTCGGAGCTCGCCAACTTCGCGATGGTCGACAACCGCCAGTACCGCCAGATCAAGTCGGTGACGCCCGGCCCGTACGTGTTCATCCTGCAGGCGACCAAGGAGGTGCCGCGCCGGCTGTCGCATCCGTCGCGCAAGACGATCGGGTTGCGCGTGCCCGATCACGCGATCACGCTCGCGTTGCTGGAGTCGCTCGGCCAGCCGCTGCTCGGCACGACGCTGATCCTGCCGCCGGACGACGAGCCGCTCAACGATCCCGAAGACATTCGCGCGCGGCTCGAGAAACAGGTCGATCTCGTGATCGACGGTGGCGCGTGCCCGCGCGAGCCGTCGACGGTGATCGACCTCACCGGCGACGAGCCCGAACTCGTGCGTGCGGGGCGCGGCGCGCTCGAGCCGTTCGGCCTCTCGGCGCCGTAAGCGCGCCGTTCCATTTTTTGCGCGAGTGCGCTTGTTACAATAACGCGATATGGATGCTTCCCTGATACAGACCATCGCCGTCTACGCGCTGCCCGTGATCTTCGCGATCACGCTGCACGAGGCCGCGCATGGCTACGCCGCCCGCCTGCTCGGCGACAACACCGCCTACATGATGGGGCGCGTATCGTTCAACCCGATGCGCCACATCGATCCGCTCGGCACGATCGCGATCCCGCTCGCGATGTATTTCCTGACGGGCGGCGCGTTCCTGTTCGGCTATGCGAAGCCGGTGCCGGTGTCGTTCGGCAACCTGCGCGATCCGCGCTGGGGCAGCCTGTGGGTATCGCTCGCGGGGCCGGCCTGCAACTTCGTGCAGGCGCTGATCTGGGGCGTGCTGACGCTCGTGCTGCCGGCCGTCGGCATCGACGAGCCGTTCTTCACGCGGATGGCGTTTGCCGGCGTCAGCGCGAACCTCGTGCTGGGCGTGCTGAACCTGTTTCCGCTGCCGCCGCTCGACGGCGGCCGCATCCTGGCGGCGCTGCTGCCCACGAAACAATCGATCGCGCTGTCGCGCATCGAGCCGTACGGTTTCATCATCGTCCTCGTGCTGGTCGCGACGGGCGTGCTGACGAACTTCTGGCTGCGCCCGCTCGTCAACGTCGGCTACGCCGTCCTGAGCGCCATCCTGTCTCCATTCGCCTCGCTTTTCTAACGACAACCATGTTCCCTGAACGTATTTTCTCCGGCATGCGACCCACCGGGTCGCTGCACCTCGGTCATTACCACGGCGTGCTGAAAAACTGGGTGAAGCTGCAGTCCGAGTACCCGTGCTTCTTCTGCGTCGTCGACTGGCATGCGCTGACGACGCACTACGAGACTCCCGAGGTCATCGAGAAGAACGTGTGGGACGTGCTGATCGACTGGCTGGCGTCCGGCATCGATCCGGCCCAGGCGACGCTGTTCATCCAGAGCAAGGTGCCCGAACATGCCGAACTCGCGCTGCTGCTCGGCATGAGCACGCCGCTCGGCTGGCTCGAACGCGTGCCGACCTACAAGGAGCAGATGGAGAAGCTGAAGGACAAGGACTTGTCGACCTACGGTTTCCTCGGCTACCCGGTGCTGATGGCAGCCGACATCCTGCTGTATCGCGGCTCGCTCGTGCCGGTCGGTGAAGACCAGGTGCCGCACGTCGAGATGACGCGCGAGATCGCGCGCCGCTTCAACTACCTGTACGGCCGCGAGCCGGGCTTCGAGGAGAAGGCGCTCGATGCCGCGAAGAAACTCGGCGGCAAGCGCGCGAAGCTCTATCACGAGCTGCGCAATGCATACCAGCAGGAGGGCGACGACGAGGCGCTCGAACAGGCGCGCGCGATGCTGCAGGAATCGCAGAGTCTGTCGATGAGCGACCGCGAGCGCCTGTTCGGCTATCTCGAAGGCGCGCGCAAGATCATCCTCGTCGAGCCGCAGGCGCTCCTCACCGAAGCATCGCGGATGCCGGGTCTCGACGGGCAGAAGATGTCCAAGTCGTACGGCAACACGATCGGCCTGCGTGAAGACGCCGAGACGATCACGAAGAAGGTCCGCACGATGCCGACCGATCCCGCGCGCGTGCGCCGCACCGATCCGGGCGATCCCGACAAGTGCCCGGTGTGGCAGCTGCACCAGGTCTATACGGACGAAGCGACGCACGACTGGGTGCAGAAGGGCTGTCGTTCGGCGGGCATCGGCTGCCTCGATTGCAAGCAGCCGGTCGTCGAAGGCATCCTGCGCGAGCAGCAGCCGATGCTCGAGCGTGCGCAGAAGTACATGGACGATCCGTCGCTGCTGCGCGCGATCGTCGCGGACGGTTGCGACAAGGCACGCAAGTACGCGACGGAAACGATGCGCGACGTGCGCGACGCGATGGGCCTGTCGTACAACTGATCGACCGCATGAGCGCATCCGTCATCGCCGCCGCGGGCGGCCACGTCGCCCAGGCCGAACCGTCGCGCTGGGTCGCGCAATGGTCGCGGCTCGTGCCGGCAGGCGGCGCGGTGCTGGATGTCGCCGCGGGCGGCGGCCGCCATGCGCGCTGGTTCGCGTCGCGCGGGCATCCGGTCGTCGCACTCGACCGCGACCCGGTCGCGCTGGCCGCGTTGCGTGCGATTCCGGGCGTCGACGCCCGTGACGCCGATCTCGAAGGCGCGCCGTGGCCATTGCCGGCCGGCGAGCAGTTTTCGGCGGTGATCGTCACCCATTATCTGCATCGTCCGCTCTGGCCCCATCTGCTCGATGCGGTGGCGCCGGGCGGCGTGCTCATCTACGAAACCTTCGCGCAAGGAAACGAATCGGTCGGTAAACCGTCCAACCCCGCGTTCCTGCTCGCCCCGGGCGAGCTGCTGGACGCCGTGCACGGCCGCCTGCGGGTGGTTGCGTACGAGGACGGGTTCGTTGCCGCGCCGCGCGAGGCGTTCGTCCAGCGTCTCTGCGCAGTGCGCGAGGGCGCGACCCCGAAGGCGGGGGCGGGAATTCCACGTTACGAACTGCCCGGCTAATCCGCTACAATCTCAACGTTTACCGGTACATAATCTCAATCGCGTTTCATGGCTAACGGCACCCAAGACGGCATTCAAATCCGCGGCAGCATCCCCGCGATCGTCACCCCGATGCTCGAAGACGGCAGTCTCGACCTGCCGGCGTTTCGCAAACTGATCGACTGGCATATCGCGGAAGGCACCGATGCGCTCGTCGTGGTCGGTACGAGCGGCGAGTCGGCAACGCTCAACGTCGAAGAGCACATCCTGATGATCCGCACGGCGGTCGAGCATGCGGCGAAACGCATCCCGATCATCGCGGGCGCGGGCGGCAATTCGACCGCCGAGGCGATCGAGCTGACGAAGCACGCGAAAGCCGTCGGCGCGGACGCGACGCTGCAGGTCGTGCCGTACTACAACAAGCCGACGCAGGAAGGCATGTACCGTCACTTCAAGACGATCGCCGAAGCGGTCGACCTGCCGGTGATCCTGTACAACGTGCCGGGCCGCACGGTCGCGGACATGGCGAACGAGACGATGCTGCGCCTCGCGGAAGTCCCGGGCATCATCGGCGTGAAGGAAGCGACCGGCAACATCGATCGCGCCGCGCACCTGATCAAGGCTGCACCGAAGCATTTCGCGATCTATAGCGGCGACGATCCGACGGCTATCGCGCTGATGCTGCTCGGCGGCCACGGCAACATCTCGGTCACGGCGAACGTTGCACCGCGCGCGATGAGCGAACTGTGCCGTGCAGCGCTGGCCGGCGACGTCCAGACGGCCCGCGAACTGCACATGAAGCTGCTGTCGCTGCACAAGAACCTGTTCATCGAGGCGAACCCGATTCCGGTGAAGTGGGCGCTGCAGGCGATGGGCAAGATGCAGGGCGGCATCCGGCTGCCGCTCACGGCGCTCGACGAGCGCTGCCACGATGCCGTGCGTTCGGCCCTCGTCGAGGCCGGCGTCCTCGCCTGATGCCGAGGCGGCCGCGTCCTGCGGCCGCCGGCTCGTACCCTGATCAACCCGCACCGGCCGGCTCCGTCCGGCGCCGCTCCTGACGAGCGTTCTAGCAAGACGAAGGATTTCATGAAACGTTTCGCCTTTTCCTCTCGCGCCATCCAGATGTCGGTGGTGGCGCTGGCGCTGGGCGCGCTCGCCGGCTGCGATACGCTGAACGACTATCTGGCCCCCGACCGGGTCAACTACAAGAACACCGGTTCGGCGCCGCCGCTCGCGGTGCCGAGCGACCTGAAGCCGGTACCGACGACGCAGCAGTTCGTCGCGCCGCCGAGCAACGCCGGCCTCGGCACGCTGCCGCCGCGGGCCACGACCCAGGCCGGCAACGCGACCGACGGCATCCCGAGCGCGCAGGATCCGTTCGGCATGCACATCGAGCGCGACGGCGACCGCCGCTGGCTCGTCGTCGACGGCCGGACGCCCGAGCAGCTGTGGCCGATCCTGAAGGAGTTCTGGCAGGAGAACGGTTTCTCGCTGAAGACCGACGCGCCGTCGACGGGCATCATGGCCACCGACTGGGCCGAAAACCGCGCGAACATTCCCGACGACTGGTTCCGCCGCACGATCGGCAAGGTCATCGATTTCGCATACTCGTCCGGTACGCGCGACCGCTTCCGTACGCTCGTGAACCGCACGTCGGACGGCAACACCGACATCTCGATCACGCACAGCGCGATGGAGGAAATGATGGTCGGCCCGCAGGGCGGCACGTCGTCGCGCTGGGAGGAGCGTCCGCGCAACCCGGTGCTGGAAGCTGTGTTCCTGTCGAAGTTGATGCAGAAGTTCGGCCTGACCGATGCGCAGGCGAAGCAGCTGCTGACCGATGCACGCCCCGCGACGGCGCCGGCGCAGGTCAGCGACACGAGCAACGGCGCGGCAACGCTGCAGCTGGCCGAGTCGTTCGACCGCGCATGGCTGCGGGTGGGCCTGGCGCTCGACCGGACCAACTTCACGGTCGACAATCGCGACCGCGAGAAGGGCGTGTACACCGTGCGCTATGCGAATTCGATGGAAGAGCTGAAGCGTGACGGCCTGTTCGGCAAGCTGTTCTACGGCGGCCCGGCGGCCGCGAAGCCGGGCAAGGAATTCCTCGTCAACGTACGCGCGCAAGGCAACGGCGGCACGCAGGTCGCGGTGATCGGCGCAAACGGCCAGGTCGACAACTCGTCGGACGCGCAGCGGATCATTTCGCTGCTCCACGCGCAGCTGAACTGAGCGCGTGCGATTCGCCAGCCTCGGAAGCGGCAGCGAAGGCAACGCGCTGGTCGTCGAGGCCTCGAGCGGCACGACGACCACCCGCGTGCTGCTCGACTGCGGCTTTTCTGCCAAAGAGGTCGAGCGTCGGCTCGGCCGTCTGAATCTCTGCATCGGCGATCTCGATGCGATCCTGATTACCCACGAACACAGCGACCACGTCGGCAGTGCGCTGACGCTCGCCCGCCGGGCATCGCTGCCGCTCTACATGAGCTGGGGTACCGCGCGCGCGGTCGGCGCGGACGAGGCCGATGTCGACCTCCACGTGCTGTGGGGCGACGAGACGGCCGCGATACGCGATCTGGCCGTGATGCCCTATACGGTCCCTCACGACGCGCGCGAGCCGCTCCAGTTCGTCTTTATGGATGGCTGCAGCCGGCTCGGCGTGCTGACGGACGTCGGCATGGCCACGCCGCACATCACGACGGTACTGAGCGGCTGTGACGCGCTGGTGCTCGAATCCAACCACGACACCGCAATGCTGGCCGCGAGCCGCTATCCGCAGTCGCTGAAGGCGCGCATCGGCGGCAACCACGGCCACCTGAGCAACGACGCAGCGGCGGCCATCCTCGCATCGCTTGAGCGCAGCCGCCTTCGGCACCTGGTCGGGGCGCACCTGAGCCAGCAGAACAACCTGCCGGAACTGGTCCGCCAGGCGTTTGGCGGCGTACTGGGGACGAACGGGGAGGACGTGATCGTGGCCACGCAGGACGCGGGCTTCGACTGGCTGGCGCTCGGGTGAGCGGGGCAGGGCCGCTGCGGCGGCCCCGTATGACTGCCGGGCGACAGGCGCGAAAACGGCAGACATAAAAAAACCGGCCCTCGGGCCGGTTTTTTTCAGCTGACGCTGAGGCTTACTGGCTTGCGCCCGAAGCCGGAGCAGCCGTCGCTGCCGAAGCAGCCGACGCCACTGCAGCAGCAGCGTCGCTCGCAGCAGCCGTTGCCGACGAAGCAGCAGCCGAAGCGTCGCTCGCAGCACCAGCAACTGCCGAAGCAGCCGACGAAGCAGCAGCAGCCGCGTCGCTTGCAGCCGACGAAGCAGCTTGATCAGCGCTCTTGTTGCAAGCAGCCAGTGCAACAGCAGCCAACAGGGAAGCTACGAGGAGGGATTTCTTCATGATCACGTCCTTTTATGGTTAAAGGTAAGCAACAGCGCGAAACAATACCGGTAATGTGCTCCAACACCGACCTGGGCCGCTGGTGGAGATGCACTTCTAGAGCGTGAATCTTCCCTACGGCTTGGGCGGAAATTATATGCACTTTCCTATCGACCGTCGACAAATGCGGGGTCAATACGTTGTCTTTCCCATACAGAATTTGATCTGTACGGGCATACGGGGCGACTCACACTAATTCCGGTTTCCGACCCGTATCCAGCCCGCACGATACCACTCGTGCAATAAAGCTGTCATTGAGGGAGCCCGGGATAGTGTTACAAACCGTTTCGCCTCCATCTGGCGTTGATTGGCCAGTTCGGGCAGCCATTCGCTGGCCTGCTCGAGCGGTCCTTCCTCGCCATTAATGAAGTACGAGCGCGCGTTATACATCAATGCGGCCCTTCTGTCGAGACACACGCCACGACGTGACGCTTGCGTGACGAACGCGGCCTCGGACAGCGGGCGCGCGGGCGGGTCGAAAACGACGTTCGGTTTGGGCTCGCTCAGGTAGCAGCCGAGAAACTCCGCGACGTCGCGCTTGCGCCAGCGAATCGAGTCGACGATCTCCGCGACGCGCTCCACCATCGCCGGAGGCAGTTGCGCGGGCGTGTCGACGGCCGGCTGCTTCGGGTCGCGGTAGAGGTCGTCGCCGCACCCGTCCCGCAGGCCGCCACGCTCCGCGAGATAGTACAGGAACTGGGCGCCCAGTTCGCCTGCGGACGGTGCCCGGAAGCCGATCGAGCAGGTCATGCATTCGCCTTCGGCCACGCCGTCGTGCGCGATGTGCGGCGGCAGGTACAGCATGTCGCCGGGTTCCAGCACCCATTCGTCGCTGGGCTCGAAGTTTTCGAGAATCTTCAGCGGCACGTCCGGCTGCAGCGACAGGTCCTTCTGCGCGCCGACGCGCCAGCGGCGCCGGCCCTCGACCTGCAGCAGGAAGACGTCGTATGAATCGAAATGCGGGCCGACGCCGCCGCCGTCCGTCGCGTACGAGATCATCAGGTCGTCCAGCCGCGCGTCGGGGATGAAGCGGAAGCGGTCGAGCAGCGCGCGCGCCGCGTCGACGTGCAGGTCGAGCCCTTGTACGAGCAGGGTCCAGGCCTTGCGCGTGACGGCCGGCAGCGAGCCCGGTTCGAACGGGCCGTGAGCCAGTTGCCACTTGTTACGAAAATGGGTGATCAGTCGCGATTCCGCGTCATAGTCGGTGGCGAGCTCGAACAGCGCGTCGCGCGAGACCGGCGACGCGACGCCGGGGATCGCCTGGCGGATCAGGAGCGGCTTCTTCTGCCAGTAGCCGCGCATGAATTGCGTCGGCGTAAGACCGCCGAGCAGCGGTGTGGGAAGATCGGAGGGCGGCGCGCCGAACGGGGCGGCAGCGGCATCCCGCGGTTCGGCTTGAGACCGGTTGCGCATCGTATAATGAGACTTGTATTTGGGAGAATTGGATGAAAATCGCAAAAAACACCGTCGTGTCGGTCACTTACAAGCTGTCGGATGCACAGGGCAATCTGATCGAGGAAAGCGACGAGCCGATGGTTTATCTGCACGGCGGCTATGATGGCACGTTCCCCAAGATCGAGGAACAGCTCGACGGCCACGAGCCGGGCTACGAGGCGCAGGTCCAGCTCGAGCCGCAGGACGCGTTCGGCGACTACGATCCCGAACTCGTGAAGATCGAGCCGCGCGATCGTTTTCCCGAGCCGCTCGAAGTGGGCATGCAGTTCGAGGGCACGCCGGAAGACGGCGACGAGGAAGTCGATTCGCTGATCTACACGGTCACCGACGTCGCCGAAGACAAGGTCGTGCTCGACGGCAATCACCCGCTGGCAGGCATGGCGCTGCGTTTCGCGCTGACCGTGAAGGACGTTCGCGAAGCCACCGAAGACGAAATCGAGCATGAGCACGCACATGGCGCGGAAGGGCTCGAGATCGTCGACGAGGACGATGACGAAGACGAAGACGGCGAAGCGCCGTCAGGGCGTACTCTGCACTGAGCTTGCAGGCAGGCCGGGCGCCGGCCCCGATGCAGGGGGCGGCGCAGGCCACGACGCGCCGCCCGGGGCGGCGCCGTCACCCTGCAGCGGCGGCGCGACCGACGACGAGTCGGGCAGCGCCGGCAACGCGGGGATTTCCGGCATCTGTGGCAGCGGCACGTCGTCGTGCGGCACGAGCGGCAGCGCGGGCGGCACCGGCAGGTTCTTCGGCACCTCCTGCAGGCTGACGTTGAAGATTGTCTGCCGTGACGGCGACACGCTCACCTTGACCCACTGATTCGCCGGATGGCGCGGTCCGATCGCGACGCGCGTCACGTTTCCTATCAGCTCACCATCGTCGGCACGCAGCGGCCGGTCGATCAGGAAGCCGTTCGCCAGCGGTTCGCCGCTCGCGTGCATCACCAGGATCGGGCCGCGGAACGTCGCCGCCGCCTTCACCAGCGTTCGTTTCAACTCACGGAAGCCGTCGCGTACGCGCGGCCGGTTGAAACGCAGCCATGCGAAGCGTTCCGCGCGTTCATAGCGTTCGAACTGCGGATCGCCTTCGAACATCACCACCATCGCACGCGCCTCGCGCCGCTTCGCGTATTCGGCCGCGTGGTCGATCCAGAAACCGTTTGCGATGATGCGGTCCTCGAATTCGCCATTGCGGCCGCCGGCCGTCAGGTAATGGTTGTTCGGCGCCGGCGCGTTGAGCGCGACGTAGACGATGTCGTCGCGCATCCAGCGGGCATTCTCGCGATACGGCCGGAACCGTGCGACTTCGCTTTCCCGCGTGATCGGCAGCGCGCCGGGGTCGGGCAGTGCCGAATCGGCGAGCAGTGTCTGCCGCAGGAAGTCGAGCCGCTCGACCGGATCGTAGCTACCGCCGGCCACGGTGTTGCACGTTGCCCAGTCGTCGTGACCGGGAATGAATATGAGCGGCACGCGTGCCGCATCCAGGATCGCGCCGCGCTGCGAATACAGTGCATCGCGGCACGCTTCCTTCGAACCCTTGAGATCGCCCGCATACACCACGAACGCGAGATTGCGCTCGCGCGCGATCGCGTCGAGCAGCCGCTGGGCGGCCGGTTCGTCCGCTGGGGTGGTGATCACGCCCGACACGACCGCGAACGAGTAGGGCGCGGTGCTGCGCTTCGGCGGTGCCGCCTGCGCACCGGCCGGGGCGAACGCGATCAACGCCGCGACGAGCGCGGCGGCCGCACGGGCCGGCAGGCCCGGCGAGACGCGCTTACGCGTGTCCGTCTGCATCGTGCGACCGGACCAGCGTGCGCAGTTCGTACAGCAGGTCGAGCGCCTCGCGCGGCTTGAGATCGTCGGGATCGATGTCACGCAGCTTTTCGAGCGCCGGATGCGCTGTGTCGGGCAGCGCCGGCGCGTCCGCGCATTCGAGATCGTCGGCGGCCACCGGCGGTGCGCTGAACAGGTCGAGCTGCGGCGTGTGCTGCGAAGCCGATTGCTGTTCGAGGTACGCGAGGTGCTTGCGCGCGGCGCGGATCACGGGCGCCGGAACGCCTGCGAGCTGGGCGACCTGCAGGCCGTAGCTCTGGTTGGCCGGTCCTTCGTTGACCGCGTGCAGGAACACGATGCCGTGGCCGTGCTCGACGGCCGACAGGTGGACGTTGGCCGCTTGCGGAAATTCCGCCGGCAGTTGCGTCAGCTCGAAGTAGTGCGTCGCGAACAGCGTGTAGCACGCGTTGTGCGCCAGCAGGTGGCGCGCGATGGCCCACGCGAGCGCGAGGCCGTCGAACGTCGACGTGCCGCGGCCGATCTCGTCCATCAGCACGAGGCTTTGCGGCGTCGCGTCGTTGAGGATCGCCGCGGCTTCGGTCATCTCGACCATGAACGTCGAGCGGCCGCCTGCGAGATCGTCTGCCGCGCCGATGCGCGTGAAGATCCGGTCGATCGGGCCGAAGCATGCCGACCTGGCCGGCACGTAGCTGCCGACGTAAGCCATCAGCGCGATCAACGCGGTCTGCCGCATGAACGTCGACTTGCCGCCCATGTTCGGGCCGGTGATCAGCAGCAGCTTGCGCTCGGTGCCGAACCGGCAGTCGTTCGCGATGAACTGTTCGACCTGCGCCTCGACGACCGGGTGGCGGCCCTGTTCGATTTCGATGCCGATCTCGTCGGTGAAGGTCGGCGCGACCCAGTCGAGCGCGCGGGCGCGTTCGGCGAATGCGGCGAGCAGGTCGAGTTCGGCGAGCGCCGATGCGACGCGCTGGCACTCGGGGATGAACGGCAGCAGTGCCTGCAGTACTGCGTCGTACAGCGCGCGCTCGCGCGCCAGGGCGCGTTCCTGCGCGGACAGCGCCTTGTCCTCGAATGTCTTCAGTTCGGGCGTGATGTAGCGCTCGGCATTCTTCAACGTCTGGCGCCGGCGATAGTCGTCGGGCACCTTGTCGGTCTGGCCGCGCGTGACCTCGATGTAGAAGCCGTGCACCTTGTTGTATTCGACGCGCAGGTTCGCGATGCCGGTGCGCGTGCGCTCGCGCGCTTCGAGATCGATCAGGAACTGCCCGCAGTTCTCCGAGATGTCGCGCAGCTCGTCGAGCTCGGCGTCGTAACCGCGCGCGATCACGCCGCCGTCGCGCACCATCGCAGCCGGTTCGGGCGCGATCGCGCTCGTCAGCAGGTCGAGGCATTCGGCGGGCGGTGCGAGTGCCGCGTCGACGCGGGTGAGTGCGTCCGCATTCGCGACGATCGCGCTGATGCGCTCACGCAGCGCCGGGAGGGCGGCGAACGTGTCGCGCAGGCTCGACAAGTCACGCGGGCGCGCGGACAGCAGTGCGAGGCGCCCGGTGATCCGTTCGACGTCGGCGATCTGGCGCAGCGCGCTGCGCAGCGCATCGAGGCTTGCGTTTGCCGGTGCATCGAGCAGTGCGCCGATCGCCTGCTGGCGCGACTGTGCGGCGACCGACGCGCGCGGCGGGTGATGCAGCCAGTGACGCAGCAGGCGGCTGCCCATCGTCGTGCAGCAGGTGTCGAGCAGCGAATACAGCGTCGGCGACTCGGTGCCGCGCAGCGTCTCGGTCAGTTCGAGGTTGCGGCGCGTGGCCGGATCGAGCCCGATGTACTCGGTTTCGTTTTCGACCTTGAGGCTGCGCACGTGCCGCAACTGCTGGCCTTGCGTGGCCGCTGCGTAGAGCAGCAGCGCGCCGGCCGCGCCGCACGCGCTCGTCAGCGAATGTGCACCGAAGCCGTCGAGGCTCGCGACATCGAGCTGGTCGCACAGGCGCTGCGTGCCCGACGCGATGTCGAAATGCCACGCCGGCACGCGCTTGCTTGCGCCTGCGCCTGCCGGCACGGCGTCGGTTGCGCCGTCCGGCGTCAGGATCTCGGCCGGCCGGATGCGTTCGAGCGCGGCAGCGAGCTGCTCGGGTTCGATTTCTGCGAGCCGCAGCGCGCCGCTTGCGAGGTTCAGCCACGCGAGGCCGACATTGACCGCGACGCCACGCTTGTTGTGGCCCGTGCACATCGCGAGCAGGTAGACATCGTTCTTGTCGGACAGCAGTGCCGCATCGGTCAGTGTGCCGGGCGTGACGACGCGCACGACCTTGCGCTCGACGGGGCCCTTCGACGTGGCGGGATCGCCGATCTGTTCGCAGATCGCGACCGATTCGCCCATCTTCACGAGCTTGGCGAGATACTGTTCGACTGCATGATGCGGCACGCCGGCCATCTTGATCGGCGTGCCGGCGGATGCGCCGCGTTGCGTGAGGGTCAGGTCGAGCAGGCGTGCGGCCTTTTCCGCGTCTTCGAAGAACAGCTCGTAGAAGTCGCCCATCCGGTAGAAGACAAGCGTGTCGGGATGGTCGGCCTTGATGCGCAGGTACTGCTGCATCATCGGGGTATGGCCGGCGAAGGCTTCGGGCGACAGCGTGGTCATAGGTCAGGCATGAAGTTGTTGCTTGGGTTGCCCGAGTTTACCAGTCGCTTCCATGTGCACGCGCGAAGTTCGCCGTTTGGCCAGGTGCGGACGAGCGCGCGAACCCTTGCGTGCTGACGCCGCCCCGCATATCAGCGCGTGTGGTTGGACGGCAGGCGGCGTGCGGCGGCTTCGAACCCGGCTGCGTGGCGACGCCGGTCGGTTTCGAGCATGGCGACCCGATCCGCGGCTCTCATTCGGCCCCTTTTCTTCGCCTGGAAGACTAGCCACTCGTTACCATCGACCGCAGACGATTTCGTCCGTCCGGGCAACGCTACGAACTGTGAAACGTTTGGCAGGCCGCGTAATCCAGTTACTCGGTCTTTATATTTGCCCATGCTCTCGGGACTTACACCAATCAACCTCGTAAAACTGAAACTTAGGCAGGTTTCAATGAATGGAGCGTGCTAGTCTGAAACGGCAATATATAAAAACGCAGTAAGTTCGGGGCACAAACATGAAGCAGGCCATACAGGATGCGGGGGGCGCGTGCGCGCAAAGTACCCTGGTGCCGCACGTTACAACGGTCGCGGATGAGTCGGAGCGGATCAATCTGATCGAGCTCGGTGCTCGCGTGTCGTCAGTGACCGTGCTGGGCGTATTTGCCTATCTGATTTATATGCCGTGGCGATTGGATCCGAGCCGGATCACGCTGATCCTGCTGCTGGTATCCGCGGTACTGACCGTCGGCATGTCGGCGTTTGCCAAATTGCCGAAACGGCGCGACTGGCATCCCGCTGCAGTGTGCTTGTCCCTGGGTGGTTCGTTCTACTGCCTGACCTATCAGCTGACTGCCAGTACCCAACTGATCCCGGAGTGGGCAGGGGGCGCCTGGCAAATATGCGGGATTGCGTGGCAACTGTTCGCGAAACTGTCGCTCGGGCGCTCGTTCGGCTTGCTGCCGGCGAATCGCGGCGTCGTTTCGACCGGAGCGTACCGGTTCATGCGCCACCCGATCTATGCCGGTTATCTGTTGTCCGAAATCGGTTTCCTGCTTGCAAACTTCAGTACGCGAAACCTGCTCGCGATCGGCATCTGGATGCTGTTGCAGATCGGGCGAATCAGTTTGGAAGAGCGGGTGTTGTCGGAAGACGCCGATTATCGTGCGTACAAGACGAAGGTTCGGTACCGGCTGATTCCCGGTGTGTTTTGACGGGCGTGCCCAAAGCGCGCCGCGGTGGTGAGCCGGTGAAACAGATTGGCGCGGCGAACGTGCAAAAGTCGGCGTACTCGGGTCACGGACCTTCGCACGCCGACTCTGTCCTGCGTGTCAGGACGCGTGTCCCGACGTCAGGCTGAGGGCCACCGCCTGCGCAACTTCGATGCCGTCGATCGCCGCCGAATAAATGCCGCCCGCATACCCGGCGCCTTCGCCGGCCGGATACAGGCCTTCGACGTTCATGCTCTGGTAATCGTCCTTGCGTCGAATCCGGATCGGTGACGACGTGCGCGTCTCCACACCGGTGAGCACGGCATCGTGCATCGCAAAGCCGGCGATCTTCTTGTCGATCTGGGGCAGGGCTTCACGGATCGCTTCGATCACATAGTCCGGCAGCGCGGTGCTGAGATCGGTCGGGTTCACGCCGGGCTTGTACGACGGCTCCACGGAGCCCAGCGACGTCGACGGCCGGCCAGCGATGAAATCGCCGACCAGTTGACCCGGCGCGCGGTAATCGCCGCCGCCGAGTTCGAACGCACGCTCTTCCCATTTGCGCTGGAACGCGATGCCCGCCAGCGGGCCGCCGGGATAATCGTCCGGCGTGATGCCGACGACGATGCCCGCATTCGCGTTACGTTCGGCTCGCGAATACTGGCTCATGCCGTTGGTGACCACGCGGCCCGGCTCGGAGGTCGCCGCGACCACGGTGCCGCCAGGGCACATGCAGAAGCTGTAGACGGCGCGGCCGTTGCTGCAATGGTGGACCACCTTGTAGTCGGCCGCGCCGAGCTGCTTGTGGCCCGCGAACTTGCCGAAGCGGCTGCGATCGATCAGCCCCTGCGGATGCTCGATGCGAAAACCCAGCGAGAACGGCTTGGCTTCGATGTAGACGCCGCGATCGTGCAGCATCTGGAAGGTGTCGCGCGCGCTGTGGCCCACGGCCAGCACCACGTGGTCGCACCGCAGCGTTTCTCCGTTCGAGAGCTTCAGCGAGCGTACCTTGCCCTGATCGATCTCGATGTCGTCGACCCGCGTTTCGAAACGCACTTCACCACCCAGTTCGTGGATGGACGCACGCATTTTTTCCACCATGCTGACGAGGCGGAACGTGCCGATATGCGGCCGGCTCAGATACAGGATGTCTTCCGGTGCGCCTGCCTTGACGAATTCGTCCAGCACCTTGCGGCCATAGTGGTTGGGATCCTTGATCTGGCTGTACAGCTTGCCGTCGGAAAACGTGCCGGCCCCGCCTTCGCCGAACTGCACGTTGGATTCGGGGTTGAGCACGCTCTTGCGCCACAGGCCGAAGGTGTCCTTGGTGCGCTCGCGCACGGCCTTGCCGCGCTCGAGGATGATGGGACGGAAACCCATCTGCGCGAGGATCAGCCCAGCGAACAGGCCGCACGGCCCCATGCCGATCACGACCGGGCGCAGGAAATTGCCGTGCTCGGGCGCCTTCGTGACGAAGTGGTACGCCATGTCGGGCGTCACGCCGCAATGCGGTTTCCCGGCGAGGCGCTTGATCGCGGCGGCTTCGTCCGCGACTTCGACGTCGACGATATACGTGAGCTTGATGTCGGCGCGCTTGCGCGCATCGTGCGCACGACGGAACACGGTGTAACGGAGGAGCTCGTCCGCGGCCACGCCAAGCTCCGCGAGGCGCGCGCGAATCGCGGCCTCGAGCGCGCTTTCGGGGTGGTCGAGGGGGAGTTTAATTTCGCTTAGCCGTAACATGGGGACTCGGATGCGATTGCCACGGCGTCGTGGCGGTGTTGATACGGTCGGGGGCCGGCAGGCCGGCGGGGTCGCCCGCCGCGCGGGCGTGCCGCATGCAAACCCGCACGCAAGCCATTTATTGTCATTGCGGGAACGGCGGTGTGGGCGGCAGTACGCTGACCGGCCCCGACAAACTCAAGCAACTTCAGGATAGGCGCACGAAGCGACCCTTGTGCGGGAAGATGTTCCCGCCTCCCGGCAACCGGGAGGCGAACGGTGCGCCGTCGTGACGATGCCCGCGAGCGGTGTGCGCGAAAGCCGCGCCGCGCGGGCGCGGCCGGGGCTTACTCCGCAGCCGGATGCACGCGCGTGTAACGGTTCAGGATCGGGATCATCTGCGCGTAGATCTTCGGGTTCGCCGCGACGATTTCATGGCGATGCAGGAAATCGGCGTCGCCGGTGTAGTTGCCGACGAGGCCGCCGGCCTCGGTGATCAGCAGGCTGCCCGCTGCCATGTCCCACACGTTGATGCCTTGCTCGAAGAACGCGTCGAGGCGGCCGGCCGCGACGTTCGCGAGATCGAGTGCTGCTGCGCCCGGACGACGCAGGCCGGTACAGGCTTGCGTCATTTCGGTGAAGAGGCGTGCGTATGCATCGAGGCCGTCCTTTTCGCGGAACGGGAAGCCCGTGCCGACCAGTGCGTCCGACAGGCGGTCGCGGCGGCCGACGCGGATGCGGCGGTCGTTCAGGTACGCACCGCGGCCGCGCGTGGCCGTGAACAGGTCGTTCTTGTTCGGGTCGTAGACGACGGCCTGCGTGACGACGCCCTTGTGCTCGAGCGCAATCGACACGCAGTAGTACGGGAAGCCGTGGATGAAGTTGGTCGTGCCGTCGAGCGGATCGATGATCCACTTGAATTCGGATTCGTTCTCCGATTCGCCCGATTCCTCGGCGAGGATCGCGTGGTCGGGATAGGCGGTCTTCAGCGTCTCGATGATCGCGTCTTCGGCGGCCTTGTCCACTTCGGTGACGAAGTCGTTCTGCTGCTTCTTGCGGATCTCGATCAGGTCGAGATCGAGGGACGCGCGGTTGATGATCTGTCCGGCGCGGCGCGCAGCCTTGACAGCAATGTTGAGCATGGGATGCATGAGCCTGGATCCTGTAGCCGGCGGCACGGGCCGCCACGAAGTGGAACAACCGCCCGGCACGGCGCAAGCGTGGCAGGCGAGGTGAGACGCGAATTGACAAAGAACGGGGTACGACCCGCGCCGCACGGAGCGCGACGCGTAAAGGCATGATTTTACCCGATTTTTGGCGGTTTCAGGCGACCGGAATACGGGGAAACCCCCGCTATCCGTCCGGACGAGTGGGTTTGCCGCGGCGATGGCGATACCATACTGCCATTCTGATGAATCGAGTCGTATCGTAGTGGAAACCCCGCAGATCACCGCCGCGCCGTCCGAGCCGGGCGCGGCCTCGTCCCGGCCGCCGTCCGGCGGCTTCACGTCCACCCGTTTCGTGCTCGTCGAGCCGAGCCATCCCGGCAACGTCGGGGCGGCCGCCCGCGCGCTGAAGACGATGGGTTTCTCGCGTCTGGTGCTGGTCGCGCCGCGTGTGCCGCACGTGCAGAGCGATCCCGAGGCAATCGCGATGGCCAGCGGCGCGGACGACGTCCTCGCCTCCGCGCATGTCGTGCCGACGCTTGGCGACGCGCTGTCCGGCGTGCACTGGTCGATCGCATTGACGGCGCGTACGCGCGAATACGGGCCGCCGCGTCTCGCGCCGCGCGCGGCCGCCACGCAGGCGTGCGCACAGGTCGGTACGGGCGACATCGCGCTCGTGTTCGGCAACGAGCGCACGGGCCTCGCGAACGAGCACGTCGAGCAGTGCAGCGCGCTCGCGCACATCCCGGCGAACCCGGCCTACAGTTCGCTGAATCTCGCACAGGCCGTGCAGGTGCTCGCGTACGAGTTGCGCGTCGCGTTTCTCGAGCAGGCGAGCGAGCCATCCGCGCAAGCGCCGGCCGAAGCCGGCACGCTCGCGCAGAGCGATGAGATCGAGCGGATGTACGTGCACCTCGAGAACGCGTTGATCGCACTCGATTTCCTCGATCCGCGCAACCCGAAGAAGCTGATGCCGCGGCTGCGGCGCCTGTTCGCGCGCACGGGCCTCGAGCGTGAGGAGGTCAATATCCTGCGCGGTATCGCGAAGCACATCCTGCTGAAATCGGGCAAACCGGGCGGCGACGCGTAAGCGGCCGGTGCGCAGTGCAGGGGCCGCTGGACGGCTCGGCGCGCGGGGCCGTTTCCCTGTCGGGCAGGTGCTGCGTCGGCCGCCGGAAGCGCCCGGCCGAATCGTCCGGCCTGTTCGGCCATCCCGCAAACTCAACGCCAGCAAGCGTTCCGGCCGAATACCCGCGCCGTCGGCGGGGTGAACGCGCGGGCTCGTGCGGCCGTGCGCGACTCGCCCTACAATCGCCGAACGTCATAACTAAATTACCCGGCGCGATAACGGCCGGTCATTGCCGGCGATGCGCGCCGGCCTTTTCCCAGACCACATCATGTTCACGAGACTGCGCGAAGACGTTGCAACGATTCGCGAGCGGGATCCCGCCGCTCGCAGTGCATGGGAAGTGCTGACCTGTTATCCGGGGCTGCAT
>JABLTH010098071.1_pt1 | contig 92740 bp, 61 predicted proteins | sample 7875711 | NCBI WGS metagenome assembly JABLTH01 (sample SAMN14941262, study PRJNA633318) | bioreactor metagenome | isolation source: bioreactor | place: China | collected 2019-03-05
ACATTACCAGTGAAACTTTTTTAACTGCCGTGGAAACATGGCCCTACAAAGGCATTCCGCCCAACCCCACCGCATGGCTGTACACCGTGGCAAAAAACAAGGCGCATAATTATATCAGGCGGCACCAGTTGTTCCATCAAAAAATTGCGAGGGAGTTACAAAAAGAAAACAGCACTGTATTCATTCCTGAAATTGACCTGTCGGAACAAAATATTACCGACAGCCAGTTGCAGATGCTGTTTGCCGTATGCCACCCGGTATTACCTGCCGAAGCACAAATTGCGCTTGCACTGCGGGTGCTGTGCGGTTTTGGCATTGAAGAAATTGCCAATGCATTGTTAAGCAGTAAAGATGCGGTGGAGAAAAAACTGTACCGTGCCAAGGAAAAACTGCGAACCGAAAAAGTTGCCATTGTTTTCCCGGGCAATACAGAAATTACCGGAAGACTGGATACCGTGCTCACCACTTTATACCTGCTTTTCAATGAAGGTTATTATTCAGAAAGCGGCACAGTGCAGCTAAGGGAAGAACTCTGTTATGAAGCCATGCGTTTAACCTCCTTGCTTACGGAGCATGATTCCACTGCATTGCCGATGGTATATGCATTGCTGTCGCTGATGTGTTTTCATGCGTCCCGTTTTGCAGCAAGAAGAAATGCCAGTGGTGAAATTATTTTATACAACGACCAGGATGAAAAACTTTGGGACCAGTCGCTTATTTCAAAAGGTGTGTATTACCTGAACCGTGCTTCGCAGGGAGCGTTGCTTACTAAATACCACCTGGAAGCGGGCATTGCTTACTGGCATACCAACAAAGAAGAGACACAAGAGAAATGGGATGCCATTTTGCAACTGTACAACCGCCTGCTGCAAATTGATTATTCACCCGTGGCAGCGCTGAACCGCACTTTTGCACTCAGCAAAGTGCATGGCAAAGCAGCGGCTGTTACCGAAGCGGAAAAGCTGCAGCTGTACAACAATCATTATTATTTTACATTGCTGGGAGAACTGTATCTTGATATTGATAAAACAAAAGCAAAGGAAAATTTAAGCAGGGCATTGGCAATGGCAAAAACCACTGCAGACAAACAAACCATTCAAAAAAAACTGGATGGCCTGTACGGATGAAATTACAGGAGATATAAAAATGATGCGGATAGAGCCGGGTTAAAATGCGTTTTAAACAGTTCCATCCGCATCATCGTGCGGTGCCAGGGTTTTACAGGCAGCGTTTGAGTTTCGATACCATTAACCGGCTTTCACGATCGCGTATTCCAAACCTCTCAGCTCTGCCAACCCTTTTAAGCGGCCAATGGCAGAGTAACCCGGATAGGTTGTTTTTTGCAGGTCGTCCAGCATCTGGTGACCATGATCGGGGCGCATGGGCAATGAGATGTTGCGGCGTTTTTGCAAGGCCACCACTTCTTTCATCACATCGTACATTTCGGTATCACCGCCCAAATGTGCGGCTTCATAAAAATTACCTTCGGCATCCCGCTTGGTATTGCGTAAATGCAAAAAGTGAATATGATCGCCAAAGCGTTTGAGCATGGCTGGAATATTATTATCGGGTCTTGCACCAAAACTGCCGGTGCAAAAACACAATCCGTTTGCTTTGGAAGGAACCGCATTGATCAGGTCAGCCGCATCCTGTTCGGTACTCATGATCCTTGGCAGCCCTAATACAGGATAAGGAGGGTCATCGGGGTGAATGGCCATTACCACACCACACTCTTCCAAAACAGGAACCACCTGGCGCAGGAAATAAAACAAATGTTCTTTCAGTTTGGCAGCATTAATGCCTTCGTATTTTTTTAATTCAGCCAGTACCTGTTCAGGTGTAAAAGCATCGTCGCTGCCGGGCAAACCCAGCAAACAGTTACGGAATACTTTTTCTTTTTCCGCATCACTCATCTCCTGCATTTTCGTTTCTGCCTTTGCAATTTCTTCAGCGCTGTAATCTTTCGCAGCATCGGGGCGCTTCAGCATAAATAAATCAAACGCAACAAATGCGCTGCGGTTAAAATACAAGGCCGTGGCGCCATCAGGCAATGGATAATAAACGTCTGTACGCAGCCAGTCGAGTACCGGCATAAAATTATAGGTGATCACTTTTAAACCGCAGGCCGCCACATTACGGATGCTGGTTTTATAATTTTCAATGTGCTGCAGCCAGTTGCCCGATTGGCGTTTGATATCATCACTCACCGGCAGGCTTTCAATCACCGTCCAGGTCATACCGGCATCTTCGATCATTTTTTTACGTTTATTGATCTCGTCCACCGTCCACACATCACCCACCGGGATCTGGTGTAAGGCAGTTACCACACCGGCACAACCGGCCTGGCGTATATCAGATAGCTTAACCACATCGTGTGGTCCGTACCATCGCATTGTTTGGTGCATCATCATAGTAATATTTTTTCCGGGCACAAATCTACAAAAACAACCCCGGTACCGGGAGGAACGGTTTGCTATTATTTTTAAAACCGGCCGGTGGCTGCATTTTTCATAAAAAGATTGCATGCCGGTATGCTGAACGGGGTAAATTTGAAGCAAACAGGTTTGCGCATAAAAAATTATTTTTACACAACAGGTAATGAACCCGGCGGGGAATTATAAAAAGTAAGGACGTGCGCATACCGGTTTAAAAAAACCAGGAATCCATCAGTAAAACTATTCAGGTTTTATCAATTTGACCGACATAAAACAAGCTGTATGAAAAAACAACAACCCAGCCGCAGGAAATTTTTAAAAGACACTGCGAAGGCCGCCATCGGCACCAGTATTGCCATTCATTTTCCTTCCATCGTTCCGGCCAGTGTATTTGGAAAATTGGCACCCAGCAACCGCATTAACGTAGCGGCCATTGGCGCCGGAAGAATTTCACGCGGGCATGATATGCCGGGTGTTTGGCAATATGATTTTGCACAGATCATGGCCGTATGTGATGTGGACCTCAACCGTGCACAGGAAGGCAAACAGCTGGTAAATGAATTTTACAGCAAGCGTGATAACAAACCCTATGATGGTGTAAAAGTGTATACCGATTACAGGGAACTGCTGCAGAACAAGGATATTGATGCAGTCATCATCAGCACGCCCGATCATTCGCATGCCATGATTGCGGTGGCTGCCGCACATGCGGGCAAACACATCTACATGCAAAAACCCGCTTCTCTCACCATTGCAGAGGGAAGGGTGATGAGCGATGTGATCAGCAAAACCAATATCAAATTCCAGGTGGGCAGCCAGCAGCGCAGCACCGAGCAATTCAGGTATGCAGCCGAGCTGGTGCGCAACGGAAGAATAGGTGATATAAAAACAGTGTACGTGGGTTTACCCGGTGATCCGCCCGGTGGCAATACACAGCAAATGCCGGTGCCTGCTAATTTCAATTACGATATGTGGCTGGCATCCACGCCCGAGGTGTACTATACCGAAGACCGGGTGCACCCGCAAAAAGGTTATGGCCGGCCGGGCTGGCTGCGTTGCGAACAGTTTGGTGCAGGCATGATCACAGGCTGGGGTTCGCATCATATCGACAGCGCACACTGGGGCATGGGCATGGAACGCAGCGGGCCGGTGGAAGTGTGGTGCGAAAAAGCCGATTTTAATTCGGGCGGCTTATGGGATGTGCATGGCATTTTTAAAACACATGCCAATTATGCAAACGGTGTACACATGATAGTAAGTAACGAATTTGATAACGGGATAAAATTTGAAGGTACAAAGGGCTGGGTATTTGTTTCGAGGGGCGATTACCAGGCCACCTCCAGCGACCCGGCAAAACCTGGTCCGCAGGCAAAAAAAATAGATGCCAGCGATCCGTCATTGCTTACTTCCGTTATTGGTGAAAAGGAATTTCATTTTACGGTGAGTAAGGAACATCATGGCAACTGGCTGGAAGCGATCCGTGATAATAAAGCCACCATTGCCCCGGTGGAAGAAGCACACCGCTCCTGCTCTGCCTGCCTGCTGCACCATATTTCCATGAAGCTGAAAAGAAAATTGCAGTGGGACCCGGTGAAGGAAAAATTCATCCGCGACGATGAAGCCAATAAAATGTTATCAAGACCGCAGCGTAAGGGTTACGAAGTGAAATAAAATCCCTCCAACAACTTCAATACACAACCTGATTGTATGAAAAAAAATATTTACCGCCTGTTGCTGGTAAAAGCAATTATTACCACCAGTGCTTTAAGCATTAAAGCACAATCAACCGTGAAACTGCTGACTGCAGACCCCGGTCATTTCCATGCGGCACTGGTACAAAAGACAATGTATCCCGGTGTTGATTCCACCGTACATGTATATGCTCCCGCTGGTAATGACCTGCAATGGCACCTTGACAGGATCAGCAGTTATAATAACCGGAAAGATAATCCCACGCACTGGATCACCCCGGTTTATACCGGCGCTGATTTTTTTGAAAAAATGATCGCAGAAAAAAAAGGCAACGTAGTGGTGCTTTCGGGCAATAACCAGAAAAAGACAAGTTATATACTTCGTGCTTTGCAAAACGGCATGCATGTGTTTGCCGACAAACCCATGGTAATTGATCAAAAAGGTTTTGAACAACTGAAAAAAGCCTTTGAAGCGGCTCAGAAAAACAAATTGCTGCTGTATGATATCATGACCGAACGTTACGAGATCACCACCGTGTTGCAGCGGGAATTATCCATGATGCCGGAAATATTTGGCACCCTGCAAAAAGTAACAGTTGAAAACCCGGCCATTACCAAGGAAAGTGTGCATCACTTTTATAAATATGTTTCCGGCAGCGTGCTTACAAGACCGGCCTGGTTCATGGATGTTTCGCAACAGGGCGAGGGCATTGTGGATGTGATGACACATCTGGTGGACCTGGTGCAATGGGAATGTTTCCCCGATCAGGTGATTGACTATAAAAAAGACATCAGCATACAAAAGGCAAAGAGATGGGCTACGGGTATGAAGCTGTCTGAATTCAACACCATTACCAAACTAAATGGATTTCCTGCCTATTTCAAAAACAAGATCATCAACGACTCAGTTTTACAGGTGTATTGCAACGGGGAGATCAATTACACCATTAAAGGGATACATGCCAAAACATCGGTGATATGGAATTATAAAGCACCCGATGGTACCGGCGACACGCACTATTCCATTATGAAAGGTACAAAGGCAAGTCTCATCATACGCCAGGGTAAAGAAGAAAACTACACACCGGTCTTATACATCGAACCTGTAAATGCAGATGCAGCCGCTGTTGAAAAAGCCTTTGCTTCCCTTGAAAAAAAATATCCCGGCATTGCATTAACAGCAGCAAAGAATGGGTGGACGGTTTCCATTCCTGAAAAATATAAAGAAGGACACGAAAGCCATTTTGCAAGGGTAACTGAAAAATTCCTGGATTATTTACAGCATCGTAATATGCCTGACTGGGAGGTTCCCAATATGCTGGCCAAATATTATACCACCACGCAGGCACTGGCACTGGCGCAAAAAAGCAAATGATACATTAGAACAGGCTGAAACTCCGGCCCAGGGTTACCGTGGCCTGGCCAAACCGGGCTTTACTGTGCTGCAACGGCTCGGGAATAACAAGAGATTCGCTTTTATAATAATAACAGAAATACGGATGACGCTGATGAAACAAATTCATACGGAGTAATAAAACAGTTTAAATGCTTTACTTCCTTGTTATCGTCCGACGCCAAAGGCTTTGGCCAACGGAGTCAGTGTTTCCATCAAAATACACGATATGAAACTTGCTGTAACATTATTAACCGTTATTAATTTAGCAGCCTGCAACAATAATAGTAATACCACAAAAAACATGTATAAACAAACAGGTAACATCATCGTATATGATGCAGCATTGAACAACATCATTGACACCAATACCAAAGCAGAGATCATTGCCGAAGGATATGAATGGAGCGAAGGCCCCTTGTGGATTGAAAAACAACAAATGCTTTTGTTCAGCGATGTACCCATGAATACGGTATATAAATGGACAGAAAAAGAAGGTGCTTCTGTTTATTTAAAACCCAGCGGTTATACCGGCAGCACACCCAGTAAGTGCAAAGAGCCGGGCAGCAACGGGCTTACATTAAACAAGGATGGTAATTTGGTATTGTGCCAGCATGGCGACCGCCAAATGGCAAAGATGGATGCACCATTGGATCAGCCAGCGGCAAAATACATAACACTGGCCGGTAAATTTGAAGGTAAACGGTTTAGCAGTCCGAACGACTGTGTATATAACAGCAGCGGCGAATTATTTTTTACCGATCCGCCCTATGGTTTACAAACACAGGATGATACGGACAGTGCCAAAGAAATAAAACACAATGGCGTTTATAAAGTAAAAAAAGATGGCACCGTTGTTTTACTGGTTGATTCCATTACAAGGCCAAATGGCCTGGCATTCTTACCCGGCGAAAAACAATTATTGATTGCCAACAGCGACCCTGCAAAACCCGTTTGGTATATTTATGATGTGGCGGGTGATTCGCTAACCAATGGCAGAATATTTTTTGATGCATCCGGCCATGATGCAAAATGGAAGGGACTGCCAGATGGTTTTAAAATAAATAAACAGGGTATTGTGTTTGCCACAGGACCGGGTGGTGTTTATATCTTTAACAGCAGCGGCAAAAAACTGGGGCTGTTCCATTTTGACGAAGCCACCAGCAACTGCGCATTAAGCACCGATGAAAAAACATTGTATGTTACGAATGATATGTATGTGCTGAGAATTAAATTGAAATAAATGGCCACCGGACAATTACAAACAGAAAGGCTCTTTCTTACTTTATTACAAAAAGAAGATGCCGCTTTTATTAAAATTCTGGTAAATACAGAAGGCTGGATAAAATTTATTGGCGACCGTAATATACATTCCATTCCGGATGCTGAAGCGTACATTGAAAAGATCATAAGCAATCCAAATATTCATTACTGGGTGGCAAGAACCAGGGAGCTTAATAAGCCGGTTGGCGTTATTAGCTTTATAAAACGAGATTACCTGGAACACTGGGATATTGGTTTTGCGTTATTGCCCGAAGTGCACAAAAAGGGTTACGCCTATGAGGGAGCCATGTGTATATTAAAACATAATGCCGGTACAGGAAGGCATAGCCAGTTTTTAGCAACCGTTATGAGCAGTAATACAACATCGGTTAAACTGCTTGAAAAAATGGGATTAAGTTTTGAAAAGGAAATTACTTCCGATGCGGGACCACTGATGCTGTACGGTGCAAGCGCTGCAACTTTTACTGCCAGTTAAGCAATAACATGAAGAAAAAATTTTAAACCCATTAATTTTTTCCGGCCCTAACTGCAATGAAAAACTAATAGTCAACTGAAATAATGAAACTTTACAACACCCCCAACGGAATTGTAATTGAACAAAACAGCAATTTTTACCTGGTAAAAGAAGATTGGGGCAACTTTATCAATGATGAAAATGTGCTGGTAAAAGCAACCGCCCTTATAAAAGTGCTGCAGCCCGCTGATGCAGCTTTGATAGAAAATTTATTGCCTGTTATTGGCAGCAAGCAGGAACTATGGGCCTGTGGTGTAACTTATTACCGCAGTATGGTGGGCCGCCAGGAAGAAAGCAAGGCGGCGGGCGGTGCGGATTTTTACGGCAAAGTGTATGAGGCCGAACGCCCCGAATGTTTTTTTAAAAGCACACCGCACAGGGTTGTGGGTAACCATGGTTTGGTAAGAATAAGAAAAGACAGTACCTGGGATGTGCCCGAACCCGAACTTACCCTGGTGGTAACATCATCAGGAAAAATTATCGGCTATACCGTGGGCAATGATATGAGCAGCCGTAGTATTGAAGGAGAAAACCCGCTGTACCTGCCGCAGGCAAAAACCTATGATGGCTGTGCAGCATTGGGGCCCTGCATTTTTTTAACCGATAAACCATTGCCACCTGCAACACAAATTCAGCTGCAGATAAAACGAAAGGGCAACAGGGTGTTTGAAGGAAGCATTTCCATCAGCCAGATGAAACGCACACCGGAAGAGCTGGTTGCTTTCATTTACAGGGAAAGCAGTTTTCCGCATGGCTGTTTAATTATGACAGGAACCGGCATTGTGCCCGGCAGCGATTTTACTTTGCAAAGCGGCGATGAGATCAGTATTTCCATTGACCATATTGGCTGCCTGGTGAATACAGTAAAATAATTCACCTGTTAAACCGGGGCGCATTGTGGTGTTTTTTTTGATTTAAAAACAATTGCGTGACAATAATTGTTAGCCTGCTCAGTTTAAAACTATTTTTTTATCATGAAGAGTGATGGAAAACACTATTTCCATTAGAGGGCTTATTGGCGTGCTTATTGCGGGCAGTTTTATGCAGCATAGCAACCGCCTGGCATAATTTGCTGTGCATCCTGGTTAATATTTTATTTATTAGCATATGCAAAAGAACCCGTTGTTTTTTAGTATTACCATTGCCTGGCTTGCAGCCGGTACGCTGGATATACTGGGTGCCATATTTATTTTGGGAAAAGGCAGTACTGCAGGCACATTTAAATACATTGCCGGTGCTGTTACCGGTAAGGATGTGGAGCTGGACGAAACAAGCATGCTCATACTGGGTGCCGGGTTTCATTATCTTATTGCTTTGTGCTGGACCATCACCTATTTCATATTGTATGAAAGAATATATTTCCACAAACTGAATATCATACTTTCAGCATTATTGTATGGCAGTTTTATTTTCTTTTCCATGCGCTATGTATTTGTGCCATTGCTGGGTCAGCTGCCTTCACCCAAACCAGTCTCCCGTGACCAGCTGCCGATAATTATAAAAAATATTTTGATCCTGGCAGTTGCTTTTGGTATTACTTTAAAGTATTTTGCAGCCCGTTATTTTAAAAGCAATCCCTGATCTTTCTTTTTTGCAAGATAACCGCTCCCGGAATTTCCATAAAACGGAAAAAACATCCACAATACGGAAAATCATCCCTTCGGTCTCCTTCATAAATATTTAAAACCAGTGCATTACGTTCTGGCACCGGAATCGCTACTACTAAGCAATGATGTATTTGTCCTTGAATAACCAACCCAAAATATTTTTGCTGAATGATAACCTGTTCAGCCTGGCGCTGGAACAGCAGCAGTTAGAAAATTACGGGTATACCGATATCACTTCTTTTACAAGCAGCAGCGACTGCATAAGCAGTTTTGCGAGCGAACCTGATGTTATTTTATTGCATAACAGTATTGAGTCGGGCCAGGGCCAGGAAATACTTAAACGTATCAAAAGAAGCAATCCGCATATTTACGTTGTGATCACGTCCTCATCAAATGATAAGGATATTGCAGATGGTTCACTTCGTCATGGTGCCTTTGATTTTGTTCTGGGAGAAGATATTCAAAAAGATAAATTGAAAATGGTGCTGCTCCGGATCATGCAAATACAGAGTATGCTCAACAACAACAAAGCGGTCTATTCCTGATAAACAGGAACCTTATCCTATTTAATTTAATTCAATAACATGAAAACGTCTTTGCATGCGCCAGCCCGGGCTGGCGCATCTCAAAAAAAGAACCCGGGGTTGCTTACTAAGTTATATAAACGCGGCGCTGGTAAAACCCCGCAGCCGGCAATGACCATGGAGGCGCCTTTACCCGGTGATACAGCAACAGGTGCTTCCATTTTTACTGCCATACGCAACGATGCGCAGGCCCACCCGGTTGTTGTAAAACCATCAGCCAGTGACAGGGCAAAATATTCATTTCTTAAACTCCCCTTTGCATTTGCACAGTGCACAACAGAGCCTGGTCAGCCATTTGAAATAATGCTGGAAGCCTTTTCAAAACTGCCGCAGTATGTTTTGGTGGTATGCTGCAACTGGAGCAGCAGTGCATATGCCAGCATGCTGTACGAAACATACAGCTCGTTCAGCAATATTCATATGCTGGAGCCTGTGAGCAGCCAGCAGGAGGCAGATATGCTGCGGGCCAGTTCATTTGTTTATGTACACGGCTGCAAAGACAAAAAAGACTGCCTGCAGCTGGCAAAATCAATGCTGCTGGGCCTGCCCGTTATTGTTTACTACAGCGCCTGCAACAGGCTGCTTACCGGCAATAAGGCCTTTTATTACAGCACTTCTTCCGAATTGCAGGAGATCGTTTTTAAAAAATCAGTGATCGACCTGCAATTGCAGGGCATGCAGATGAAGGGGATTGCAGATGGTTTTTAAAAAATGTTGCAACAATAACGCATGGACGCAATGTGTAAAAACAGATTATTACCATGTGCCGGTTAATACATTTCTATTTTGTTATAGTATCAATTCTACCCGGCATTAGAATAACGTTACAATCTTTTCAGGTTACAAAAATAAGATCGCTGTTGTATAATTATATTTTTTGGAAGCCGTTGTAATTAATGGACATTTATCCATTATATGGCAAACTACAGCATTTTTATCGTGGAAGACGATATCTGGTATGGTGAGATCATTTCCTACCATCTTTCGCTTAACCCTGAATACTCCGTCAGCCGTTTCTCATCGGGCAAAGACTGCCTGGCCAGCCTGTATAAAAGGCCGGATCTTATTACCATCGATTTCAGCCTGCCTGATATCAATGGTATCGACCTGTTTAAAAAAATAAGAAACACATATGCCGATATACCAGTGATCGTTATCAGTGCGCAGGAAGATATTGGCACTGCGGTGGAACTGCTTAAACTGGGCGTAAACGATTACCTGGTGAAAGATGAAAACACCAAGGACCTGTTATGGAATGCCATTAGCCGTATCCGCGAAAACCAGTCGCTTAAAAAAGAAGTGGAGCACCTGCGTGAAGAGCTGGGACATAAATATGATTTTGAAAAAATCATCAAGGGTTCATCCCCTGCCATCAGCAATGTTTTCAGGTTAATGGAAAAAGCCGCCAAAACAAATATCAATGTTTCGGTAACCGGCGAAACCGGTACCGGTAAGGAACTGGTGGCAAAATCCATTCACTATAATTCTGAAAGAAAGAAAAAACCATTTGTGGCGGTTAATATGGCGGCCATTCCTGCTGAGCTGATAGAAAGTGAATTGTTTGGGCATGAAAAGGGCGCATTTACAGGAGCCATTACACGAAAAACCGGCAAGTTTGAAGAGGCGAATAAAGGCACCATTTTCCTGGATGAGATCGCAGAACTTGACCTGGGGCTCCAAAGCAAATTATTAAGGGTGCTGCAGGAACGTGAGCTGGTTCGCATTGGCGGCAATGAAACCGTAAAACTGGATGTACGCATTATTGTGGCCACACACCGCAACCTTGCCGAAGAAGTGCAAAAGGGTAATTTCCGCGAAGATCTTTATTACCGCATTATGGGGCTGCCCATTGAACTGCCCCCCCTGCGGGAACGCGGCAGCGACGTATTGCTGCTGGCCAAATATTTCCTGGATGAATTTTGTAAAGACAACAAACTGCCGCAGCAATCCATCAGCGCAGCGGCCAAAGAAAAATTGCTTAAGTATAATTTCCCCGGCAATATCAGGGAACTGAAAGCAATGATGGACCTGGCCGCGGTAATGAGCAATGGCACAGAAGTAGCCCCGGGCGATATCAACTTCGCTTCTGCAAAAGGCAGCGATTTTTTCCTTACCGAAGAAAAAACACTCAGGGAATACACCAATCATATCATACAGCATTACTTAAAAAAATACAGCAACAATGTACTGGTGGTGGCCGATAAGCTTGACATTGGCAAATCAACCATTTACAAACTGCTGCAACAAAAAGAGATTGCCCTGTAAATAACCCCCATGCAAACAGCTTTATATTCCGGCACAGGCCCGGTATTTGAAAAACACCCGCTAAGCAATCTTGCGAATGAAACAGCAGCACAGCTGGTGTTTTGTTTTGGAAGCAAGACAGTTTTTGAAACCGAAAATGTTTACAGCACCCTGCGCAAAAGATTTCCCCGGGCAGTAATTGCCCTTTGTTCCACCGCGGGTGAAATTTATCATACCAGCGTTTTAAATGAAAGCTTGTCCGTTACAGCCGTAAAATTTTCCCATACCAGGGTTGTACCCGCGCTTGTAAGCAGTCATGCATTCGAAAATTCCTATGAAGCAGGCAGGGCCCTGCTGCAACAGTTTGACCCGGCAGGTTTGCAGTATGTATTTGTATTGTGCGATGGCAGCCAGGTAAATGGCAGCGAACTGGTAAGAGGCATGAATGATGCGGCAGGCAATACTGTACTGGTAACGGGCGGTATTGCGGGAGATGGTGATAATTTTAAATCAACATTGGTTGGACTTAACAGCGCACCAGAAAGCGGGCAAATTGCCGCTGTGGGTTTTTATGGCAGCAGCTTAATAATTGGCCACGGATCAAAAGGCGGATGGGAGACATTCGGGCTGGAAAAAGAAGTAACAAAATCAGAAGGCAATGTGCTGTATGAAATAGAAAATAAAAATGCACTGGAATTATATAAACAATATCTGGGCCCGGAAGCAGATGCCCTGCCGGGTGCGGCACTGTTCTTCCCTCTTTCTGTAATACTGCCCGGGCAGCAGGAAGCCGTGGTACGCACCATCTTATCTGTGGATGAAGTAAACGGCACCATGACCTTTGCCGGGGATATACCGGTGGGTTCAAGGGTAAGGCTGATGAAGGGTAATTTTGATAAAATAACAGCGGCCGCTTCAGATGCTGCCTCTCAGGCATTGGTACCAGGCAACTGCAAACCGGGGCTGGCATTACTGATCAGTTGCGTGGGCCGCAAACTCATCCTTCAATCCAGGGTGGAAGAGGAAACAGAAGCTGTGGATGAAATATTCGGGCATCAAACCCTTCTTTCAGGATTCTATTCTTATGGAGAACTGTCGCCGCTGGTGCCCGGCGGTTACTGCCAGCTGCACAATCAAACCATGACCATTACCACGTTTTATGAAGCTGAATAAATTACTGGAAAGACAGGTAAAAAAATTTATGCCAGCCGAACTGGGCAACAGCGAAGCACTTAAAAAATTCCTGCTGGTTGTAAATGATTCCTACAATGCCTATGAACGCGACAGTGAGCTGGCCGGCAGGGCCTTTAAGATAAGTGAAGAAGAATACATCCGCGTAAATGAAGCATTGAAAACCGGTAACGAGCTGAAAAAAATTTCTATCAGCAAAATAAAGGAAACCATTAAAACGCTGGGTATTGATGAGGTTGACCCGGGCAACGAAGACCTGCTGGACGTGGTACGGTACCTGGAACAGCATGTTGTAAAGCAAAAAGAAACAGAAGTTGAATTTGCCACCACGGCTAACCGGCTTACCTCGCTCATCATAAACCTGCAGGAAGGCATACTGGTGGAAGACGATACCCGTCATATTGTACTCACCAATCTTTCATTTTGCGAACTGTTCAATATACCTGCAAACCCGCAGGACCTTACCGGCTCCGATTGTTCCCAATCGGCCGAACAGGTAAAACATCTTTTTAAATATCCTGAGGCATTTGCCCAAAAGATCGGCGTGCTGGTATCAGAAAAAAAACTGGTAACGGGAGAAGAACTGGAGCTGGCCGATGGCCGTTTTTTTGAAAGGGATTATATACCCATTTACCTGAATGGTGAATACAAAGGCCATTTATGGAAATATAAAGACATCACGCTGCGCAAAAATTCAGTAAAGGCCATTGAACAAAGTGAGCTCACCAACCGCCTTATCATGAACAGTGCGCTGGATGCGATCATTACCATGGATAACACCGGTTTGATCAGTTTCTGGAACCCGCAGGCCGAAAAGATCTTTGGCTGGGCAGCAAAAGAGGTTGTTGGCAAACGGCTATCGGAAGTGATCATTCCGCATGAATACAGGGAAGCACATGAAAGAGGAATGGAACGGTATAAAAAAGCAGGTGGTGGTGCTGTTTTAAACCGGCTGATAGAGGTGATTGCCCTCCACAGGGATGGCCGTGTATTTCCTGTTGAATTATCCATTTTACCGGTAAAACAAAACGAAACCGAATTCTTCTGTTCATTCATACGTGATATTTCCGAGCGCAGGAGCGCAGAAGAAAAACTGAAGGCCAGTGAACAGATGTGGCAGTTTGCACTGGAAGGTGCGGGTGATGGCGTATGGGAATATAACTTCATCACCAAAGAGGTATTCTTTTCCAAACAGTACAAAAAAATGCTGGGTTATGAAGATGAGGAATTTGCAAACAACCCGGCCGAATGGATGGACCGCATACATCCCGATGAACTGGACATTATTTACAAAGTTGACCAGGAATATCTCGAAAAAAAGATCACTTCGCACCAGCGGGAATACAGGATGAAACATAAAGATGGCAGTTACCGTTGGATACTGGACAGGGGGTATGATTATTAATTATGGAGATGACGGTTCACCCAAACGCATCATCGGCACACATACCGACATCACACAGCGAAAGGAAAACGAAGAAGAACTGAGAAGGCTGGCCCTGGTGGCCAGTGCCAATAAAAACGGTGTGGTGTTTACCGATGTGGAAGGCAATATTACCTGGTGCAACGACGGTTTTTGCAATATCACCGGCTTTAGCAGCACAGAAATAATTGGGCAAAACCCCGTGCACCTGCTGGAAGGGGCGCTTACCGATCCCGCCAAACTGCAGCAGATGATTGACCTGTTTTTCAGCGGTAAAAACTTTGATGTGGAACTGATCTGTTATAAAAAAGACGGTTCCCATTTCTGGTGCAGGGCAACGGGTCAGTCGGTACTCAACAGCCAGGGAGAAGTATTGCAGTATTTCGCCATTGTGGAAGATATTTCAATAGAAAAAGAAGCCTTGTTTAAAGTGGCCGAATTTGAACAACGCTTCAGAACGGCACTTGAGAAAATTGGCGATAATGTGTGGGAACATGATATGAACACCGGTGAAACTTATTTCTCAAACAGGTCGGCCGTTATTTCAAATTACCTGGCCGGCAACATGAATAACAATGCTGCACTTTGGTGGAACCATACACACCCTGAAGACAGAAGGCTGCTTGCGGCAAATGATATACTGTACCGTTCCGGCAAGATTGATCACCACGTACTTGAATACAGGATAGTGGATGATAATGGTGCCGAGCGGTGGATCATGGACCGCGGTGTGGTAATTGAAAAAACACCTGATGGCAAACCACTTAAAATTGTAGGCACCCATACCGATATTACCGAAAGAAAAAAAACAGAACAGCTGCTGAAGCTGAACGAGGAAAAATACCGCAGTATTATTGCCAATATGAACCTGGGACTGCTGGAAGTGGACAATGATGAACTGGTGCAATATGCCAACCAGAGTTTTTGCAATATGTGCGGTTATGATGCGGAAGAACTGATAGGCCAAAAACCATCCATGCTTTTTACAAGGGGCGAAAACAGTGAAATGATAGAGACCAAGAACGAACTGCGCAAAAAAGGAATATCCGATGCCTATGAAATTGCCATGAAGAACAAACGCGGTGAACTGCGCTGGTGGCTCATCAGCGGTGCCCCGCGTTTTGATGATAAAGGCAACCTGGTGGGTTCAATTGGCATACACCTGGATATAACCGAACAAAAAGAACTGGAGCTTAAACTGTACGATGCCAGGGAAGCGGCAGAGCAGTCGGCCATGGCAAAAGAACTTTTTTTGGCAAACATGAGCCATGAAATACGCACACCCATGAATGCCATACTGGGTATGACAAGACAACTGACCAAAACAGAAGTAACCAGCAAGCAACGGCTTTACCTCGACACTATTAATAAGGCTGCGGATCACCTGATGGTGGTGATCAATGATATACTCGACATCTCAAAAATTGAGGCAGGCAAGCTCAGCCTCGAGCATATTGGCTTTAAAGTGGATGAGGTCATCCGTCATTGCATCACCGTAATGAGCCTTCGTGCAGAAGAAAAGGGGCTGCGTTTGCTCAATGATACCAGCGGCGAAAAATTCCCTGTGTTCATGGGCGATCCGCACCGGCTTACACAGGTGCTGCTCAACCTCATCAGCAATGCCGTTAAGTTCACCGAAAAAGGATACGTGATGGTGGCCTGCAAACTGCAGCCCGGGCATAACGGCTGGCAAACAATTGTACTGAGTGTAACAGATACCGGTATTGGCATGGAAGAGGCCTTTCTTGAAAATCTTTTTCAAAAATTCACACAGGAAGAAAAAACAACTGCACGCAAATATGGCGGCACCGGTCTCGGCATGTCCATCAGCAAACAGCTGGTGGAACTGATGAACGGATCCATTGAAGTGAAGAGTAAAAAAGGTGTGGGCAGCTCCGTCATTATCACACTGCCCTTTGCCACCGGAACCATGGCCGATATTCCCGAAGAGCACAGGAAGGTAACAGACATCAGCATACTCAGCGGTAAAAAAATATTACTGGCAGAAGACAATGAAATGAACCGGCTGGTGGCCAACACAGTACTCTCCGGCACCGGTGCCATTATAACCGAAGCCGAGAATGGCGAAGAAGCGGTACATCTTTTAAGCAGGGAAAAATTTGATCTTGTACTGATGGATATGCAGATGCCGGTGATGGACGGGCTGGAAGCCACCGAAAAAATAAGGGCAGATATAGACAAGCATATACCCATTATTGCACTTACCGCCAATGCCATTAAAGGCGAGGGCGAACGCTGCCATGATGCGGGCATGAACGATTTTATCTCCAAGCCTTTTGAAGAAGAGGAACTGGTACAGGTATTATGCCACTGGCTGAGCCAGCCCGGCAGCAACAATAGCAACATAACAAATGAAACACTTATGCAACAGGAAATTAAAAAACTCTATGACCTTGCCAGTCTCAGCAGGATCAGCCGGGGGAATACTGCTTTTATAAAAAAGATGATCGGGCTCTTCAGGCAGCAGGTACCACAGTCGGTGCAGGACATGAAAGCAGCACTGCAGGAAAATGATTTTGAAAAACTGCGCAGCATTGCACATAAAATAAAACCTGCGGTGGATAACATGGGCATCACCTCGCTTTATAATGTAATAAGAGATATTGAGAAGAATGCCGGCGAAGCACCCGATGTGTATTTGCTTACCGAACAGGTAACTCTTACCGAACAGGTAATTGCAACGGTAACAGTACAATTAGAGGATGAGCCCGCACTCATACTGTAAAAACATATTGCAGGTTATATACATCCTGCACAACGTAATAACAAAAGCCATCCGTGCGGCGGATGGCTTTGTTGTGAGTAGCCCCAGCCCTCCCAACGTTGAACCAGATTATGGAAGATTTGAAGACATTAGGAGACTTTGGATGACAATACCCTGCAACAAGCTGCATTAAAAAGTTAGACTAAATAAGAATGTATACCGTCAGCGAATTAGCAAAACAGTACCCTTTAATTGTTGGAGATTGTTATCCGTAGCTGTCTTATATCTTATCATCCAAATAAAAGAACCATTGGGCTGGCGGCTTCCTTTGTAGGTGCCATCCCACGCTTTGTTTTTATCTTTTGATTCAAAGACTAATTCACCATAGCGATTAAATATTCGCAGACTAAATTCAGTGATATTTTCACCAAAACCCGCTTTAAAAACATCATTTTTGCCGTCGCCATTAGGCGTGAATGCATTCGGGATATATAATTTGCAAATACCTTTTGTAATTAAGACTGAATCGGACTTTGATCCACAATTGTTTGTAGCAATCAGATAATACAATCCGGGCTGTGTAACTGTATATGTTGGTGCTATGGTTCCGTCTTGCCATAAATAAAATACATTACTCAATTGCGGATTAAGTGTAATTGTCATTCCTGGGCATATCAGTTGATCTGGTCCTAAAGTGAAACGAGGCTTTGGATTATAGCTAATAGTTACCGTATCTTTTACTTCGCAGCCAAAACGTTTTACGCTAACAGAATATGTACCTGCTTTTGTTACAACATAAGTTGGTGATGTAGTATTATCCTGCCACAGGTAGGTAGCATTTGTATTGGTTGCATCCAACAATTGAGTATTGCCTTCGCAAAGGGTTTTATTATTACCCAAATTAACAACAGGTACCGGCATTTTAGTTAGTACAATTTCATCCCTGTAAGTACAGCCTCCTCTTGTAACATCACACCAATAGATCCCGCTTTCTTTTACAGTTAGTATTTGTGTGGTTGCACCAGTACTCCATACATAAACAGCATTGCCAGTTACTGTCGCATTAAGTAATACTGAATCGCCTTCACAAAAATTCTTATCGGCTCCAAAATTAAACCAGGTTGCCCCTATCTCTATCTGTTTGTTTACTGTATCTATTACGTCAAGACAGCCATATTTTCTAAATACTAAAAGTTGCACATTATAATTACCACTGCCGCTAAAAACATGCACGGGATTTGTTTGTATACTATTGTTATTGACTCCACTTGCAGCATCATCAAAATACCATCTTACAGAATCATAGGTATATGCTGTATTTAAAGTAAAACGCACGCTTTTGTTACAATCTTCCACATAGTCATAATCATACGTTTGGAAATTAGGGCTGAAATAAGTTTGGTTAAAAGTTGGAAGCCCATATTTACTGTTGCCATAGGTAATATTCACGCCATCAGGGTCTAGGTTACAAGCTACTCCGGTTGCATTGGGATTGTTGATTACCCCTAATTTTTTCTCCCCATATTCAGCTATATAAATTTTGCCATTTTTTGCAAGCTGCATGGCAGAATACCCAAGAGCTGAATTATTATTTAAAGTAGAACCACTGGAATCAATTAATACTATTGAATTGGCAATGGCTGTTGAGTCGAAGTTTGAAACGTCGTATTGGTGTATAAAAGTTACAATTGAAGGGCAGTTGTTACAAACGTTTATAAAATCAGCAAAGATGGAAACATAAAGTTTATTGCTGTTTGGCGAAAACTCAATTCCATATGCACTTACCACTCTTGCTATCCGGTTAAGAGACGGCGGCAGGTCCTTTATTTTTTTAAAGTTTGAAATAATTCCGGTAGAGCTGTTAAACTGGCTAATTTCAATAAAATCAATATTGTAATAAAGATCAGCATTCCAAAAACCCGCAACTAATAGTTTACCGTTTGTTGAAGGCTTTAAGTAACCGATACTTGTAGCATTTCTAATTGGCACAAAGTTGGGAGAATTAGAAATAACAGGGCTAATTGAAATACCGGTTGAAGTGATTAAGTATGCATAATAATTGTAAGAATCAAATTGCCTTGTAATAACCCAAATATCTTTACCATTAGCATGCCTGATAGCAGTTACTTTTTCGTATGCCTGCGGCACTAAACTTATGTTTTTTTGTATTACAGCACCTAAACCGCCATTCAGCCTCATATTAACAACAGAATAGTAAAGCCCCCCAACGGTTTCATGCTGTGCTCGTGGCGTAAAGACATAATAAATACTGTCATTTCCTGGTTGCGGTATAATTACGCCGGACTGTGTGCTGCTGGGATCACCCAACAAACCAGTTCCGTTTGGCATTACTGTGTTATTCCTGTTCCATACCTTAATGCCATCAGTATAAAATAATAAATTACCTGCTGAATCTGAAATGGTGGCGCAACCTTCATCTGTATTCATTTGGCTTCCAAATATTGATACAGGATCACAATTGGAAAAGTTCAAGGCAGCCTTATTACCAAAATACCAATTATCTGCCTGGCCTTGAGCAAGACAAATTGAAGATATTAGTAGAAGTATATTTATAATTAGTAAACGCAAACTCAATTTTATAATCTGCAAAATATACAATAAATGTTTAATTATTAAAAGAGCGGTGAGAAATTCGATTGAAGTTTTTCCCGTTGGTGTATTACAAAAGAAGTAAGAATAAACTCACAACAGGAACAGCCAAATTATCTGCAAATTTGTTCAATAAAAAAGCCCATTATGAAGTGGGTGGTATAGGTATATGTGCATATGTATGCCGTCCCTGATTTTGGTATCAAACCGGGGTATGTGAAGTCGGTAAACAAAAAGGAAGCGCTCGTGCACTTCCTTTTTGTTTGTAGCCTCGACAGGAATCATTGACTATTTGATATTCAAAGCTTTATTTCAAAAGAGTAAAACATTTGGAAAAAACTAAAAAAAGGGAAATAAATAATTGAAATAAGACGAATTGTCTGACTCTGAAATAACAATTTCTGACAATCAAGTATAGCATATTTCCTGGTGCATATCGAAAACATAAGAATCCTGCTCCAACAGGTATTTTTCCTTGAAAACAATCGGATTTACAAAGCCCATTCCAACACTATAAACTATCCCTAATCCTTGACATTGGTTTGATAGAATCTGGTACTTATTTGAAATGTTTTTTCAAAAAAATTAAATCCAAAGTTATCGCTAAACATTTATTGAGTGAAAAATAACAATTGAATTCATGATAAACCTAAAGACAATGGATGGTAAACAGGAGTATATGACCTATTTTTTTATAATCAATCTGGATAATTCAGGATTTGATAACATCAATTCGATTTGTTCCATTATCAATTCCTCTATATCTCTTTTAACCTGACCATAATTCCTTTGCACGATTCCATTATCCACCTTATTTACCATAGGAATCGGTTTGTATTTTGCCTGCTCTTTTTTTAGCGCTTCATGGTTATTTTGTATGCTGCAATGAAAAGCTTTTAGTTCAATTTTTTCACCGGGGTCGTCTGCAACCATTCCAACAAATTCGCCTGAACTTAATGATGCAATTGTTGAAGCCGGCACTGCAGATTCGAGTTGCTTAGAACGGCTGATAGAGGTATCATTCCTGTTAATGGAAAGACTGGAACGATCCTGCATGATTTTACCAAATCTTTCAGACAATTGTTTGGCGGTTTCTCCGGTCACCTGACCGCTAATGATATTGCCCGTGATATTCATGATTACATCAGCCTGGTCTTTGCCATAATCCTTTTTCAGCTGGCTGAAATCCTGGACACCGATACATGTAGCTACTTTATTACTTCGGGCGGTCGCAATCAATGTATCCATGTTATTGAGGTAAATGGTGGGGAACTCATCAAAGATCAAACTGCTTTTTAATTTCCCCTTTTTGTTTACCAGTTTTACAAGACGGTTTACATACAGGGATAATACCGCACCATAAGTTTGAATTTTTTGAGGATTGTTGCCCATACAAACAACCTTTGGAGAATCAGGGTTATTGATGTCCAGAGTAAAGTCATTCCCGGACAATACATAATACAACTGAGGTGAGGCAAGACGGGCCATGGCAATTTTTGCAGATGCGATCTGTCCTTCCAGTTGCTCCATAGCATCATGGAGGTACGCATTGATAAAGGGGTTGATCAGCACGTCTATTTCCTTTTCTGTCCGTAGGATGGAAAACAATTTATCATATTCCACCTGCATGAGCTCTATCACATGTGGCAGTGTGCAAAATTCACCATCATTGTACTTGCGCAAATACCAGATAATGGCAGTAAGAAAATTAATCGGGGACTCAATGAAAAAATCACCCTGCTTCTTTATCCATTCCCTGTTCAGACCCAGCAAAATTGTCCGTGCAGATTCCGCCGCATCTGTTATATCCTGCATACTGTCCTTATCAAGGGGGTTACAACGATGACTTCGGTTGAGGTCGTCAAAATTAATTATATAAAACTGTGGCGTCACTTTATACAGAAGACTGTTCTTAAGGAAATGATTATAAACAATCACAGTCAGGTCATCGAATTTGAAATCATATACAAACATACTGTAGCCCTTTGCCAAATGCTGGGTAATTACATGACGTATTACGAAATAGCTTTTGCCTGATCCAGGGCTGCCCAAAACCAGCAGGGAACGGAAAGGGTTAATGATATTGATCCAGGAATTGCGGAATTTCCCTTTGTATGAATATCTTGCAGGTAAATTGATGGAGAATTCATTCTCCAATAATCTTTCTTCTTGCGGAAAAGTTTCATTGTCCTTATTAAAAATATCCCCTTCATTGAGGCGCTGGTGAATGATACGTGAAAGCAATGTTCCGCCCGTTAATACCAGCATAAATCCAGTTACCGACACACCTATATAAATTAGCGCAACCCATTCAATTTTTAGCTCCAGGAAGAATATGAAATAGCTTACAAAAAAAAGTCCGGCCCCACATACCATGTAAACCAGCCCATTTTTATACCTGAGTTGCTCATTCTTTTTGCCGCGTGCCCCTACCAGGGAAATTAATAAAAAGACCAGGGACAAAATTTTGGAAGTAAAGGAACTATTGAACATTCCGGTACTTTTGATGTTATCCATTAACCGGTCCAAAAGCATCGCTGTCATTCCCCAATTGACAAAAGCGCTGTAACAGGTGTAATAAAAATGCAGCCCCAGCAGTATAAGACTGATCATTCTGGTCATATCCACTATTTTCCGAAGCCCCTGCTCATTTTCTCCTGTAGACATACGAATACATTTTATGTGTTTACAAATTCCTATGCTTTTTTTTCCTTTTTTTCTTCTTTATCCGAAACGGAAAAGGAATGGGTTCATAGGGTGTGGCCACTGTTGTTGGGAGGATTGACAATTTCCAGTCAAAAGTGTGACCAATTATGTACTTCACAGCTTCCTTATTTATAGCAGTTGGCAAGGCGATGACTGTCGCAAATTTTAAACGATTATGATGACTAAAGGATTTGAGAACGGCATTTGCACTAAAACGTTTTCCAAGTTCGCTTCCATTGAAAACCACTTTATGCTTCAGATCAACATAGGTAAGGCCATAAATAATATCAGATTTACCTTTCCGTAATACCAGCTGAATCCCTTCCTTTTCCAATTCTTTTGAAAAGGAGGCCATATCCTTTGGTCTCTTATTAAAAACCCATAAAATTGTGGCAAGTACCTGACCCCTATAATTTGACTTCAGGATTTCATTCTCTTTAAATTTCCCTTCGAGCATTTTCAATGTTGGCTTCATATAAAACAAGCTTGCTTTAATTGCAACCCCGGTCTTCTTTCCTTTTTCATCAAGTGCCGTAAATACCAACCCTTTCTTATTAAACATTCTTGTACCCGGCTCCCCCCTTTCAGCTCTGATGTTATATAAACCAAGTACAGCATTTAATTCCAGGAGTGAACTGACCTTAAAATGTGCTATTACAAGGTCGAGGACATTAGATATGGAACGTTTCAATTCAGATTTACCATAAACCACTTTTGCATTATTGACCGGCAGAAATTTCTCAGTTAACGGGTTTTTATATGCTGCTTTTACCAGCTTGAATTCTACCTCAATTTCCTTCCTGGCTTTCTCTGACTGGTTGCCCCCTATCCTGTGCATTGAGATTCTTTCCCCGTTCTTTTTTATGTTGGTACTCACAATATGCATGTGCGGGTGTCCGGAATCAAAATGCCGGTATATCAAATAAGGTTGTTGACCAAAACCAATTTTGTCCATATATGCATTAGCGATACCTTCCATTTTTTCATTAGTTAAATTTTCAGAAGGATCAAAATTCAGGGATACATGCAGGCAGTTGGTAACAGTTCTGTGATTAAGGGATGTCAGGCTTTGAAAGCGCCGGATTTTGTCATAAAAATTGAGCCGGTGCAGGCTCTTTAAAAAACCTGCCGCATGTAAAATTTCAGCCTTCCCCATCTGTACTTTTTTCTCGTTATAGTTGAGTGCCCTGATAATGCTTTTACTGGTATTTATCCGTGCGACCATTGCTCCAAAATTTTTATCATTTTAACTTCTATTTCATCCACTTTTTTGAAGAATAATTCCTTTGATCTTTCATTTATAATGGCCCAGCCTTTTATCTCCTCGTCATGTTGCATGGTATGCAGTTTTTTTACCAGCTGGTTAAAGTTTTGTCCAATTGCATTCAACTCCGCCTTCAGGCTGATGGCAGCTTCTGTAAACTGCTCTACAGACTGGTTGCGGGTGTAAACTGTAATAGGTTTTCCTAAAAGGATATGCCGGTTGTATTCACTGAATTTCCGGAAAGTACTTTTCTTAAACCCATCGTGCAGGCGATTGTACTCACCGTCATTAAGCCTGACATAAATTCTTTTGATACGGTTCTTCTTTTTATCATTCATTTCCTTTCCTTTTAAGTTTTTGCTATTTATCGCAGAATGGAAATTCCCATGCGACTCCGGAGCGAAGGGGCAGAATGCCGCGGTTGTCGGACAACCGTACATCTTGCCATGGACGGGAACCGGTACATTGATGCGTTGCCGCTTTATGGCGGGGTTAATGAAAGGCGGGCCTCTTTTAAGGCGGGGGTTTGCGGGTCATCCACCCTTCATTCAAATCTTTATAACCCTTGTACAGGCTACTGGCGTCGATATATTTTTGGTTTAAACCCAGGGCGTATTTTGTACAGTTCCTGCCAGCTGCATCGCGGTCAAGGAACAGGCAGATCACGAGGTGTTCTTCTAAAAACGGACGTGCTTTTTCAAAAAAAGAGAGGGAGTTCAGGATACAAAATGAATAGTCTCCTGCCTGGCTTCCAGGAGTCAAACTGATGAAGGACAAAAAATCAAAAAAGCCTTCAAAAACCGCCAGCTTTTGGGTGTTGTTTACAATCGTTGTGATAGCCTTTGGGCTGCAACTGTTTTTATAATATGGATTCCTGATTTCATAACCACCCGCATCATTCTTAAAACCTATTCCAAAATAGGTTCTCCCGTGGTATCGGTATGCCACTTCAACACAGTATAGAGCGGCTGTTGAAAAAGAGATATTTCTTGCCTGCAGGTAACTGAGCAAGGCAGGAGATGACAGCTTTTTAATCCCGGAGATTTTAAGTGTGCTTTCTGCCAGCACCGCAGTTCTTTCTGACGGGGCTGTATGTGGCAGGAAACCCGCATCCAGGCCCCGGAGCCAATCCGCCAGTTTGCAGTTATGGAATAACAGTGCAAAATCAATGAGATTTCCCCCCTTTCCAATTCCGTGATCATACCAGCGGTTGAGCTTCCTGTTCACCTTAAACGAGGCGGTTCGCTCCTCCCTTAATGGTGACAGGTACCAGTAATTATGATCCCGTATCCGCTGCGGTTGAAAACCGGCTTTTGACAGGTAATCCACCATGTCAATTTCCCTTGCCTGTTCACAGGTCAGGATTCTGTTAGTTCCTTCCATACAACACCGTTTCATTTACACGAACTATTATTCCTGTAAAAATAACCGGGCGCCCGTACATAAAATTGTCAGCGCTGAATTCTGAAGTGGATGAAGCGGGCAAAGCAAAATACTTTTGAAGCGAAAAAATAATTGTACAATTAAATAAACTCTTATGCTCACAAAAACTGAAATGGCAAGAATCTACGAGACGATGCTGAGCATCCCGGGAATGAATGAAACCGTAAAGATCCCGCTTAGTATTTCAAGAAAAAATATACTGCTCTTATGCAAAGTGATTGAACGCGGAATGAATGTAAAGGAAACAGATGAAAAAGCGTTATCCTTACCCGAGATCATGACAAAGGAAGTTTTGCAGGAGCTGCAGTTATTACCAGCGGAATTACTGGAGAAAGCCGGACTCACTGACCTGCATAAAAAACTGCAATCCTTTTAAGATTGCAGCAGTTACTGAAGCAGGAGGTCGGGCTATAACAGCCCGTCATCAGCAAAGGAGAAAAAACCTTCATCACTTACAATCAGGTGATCGAATATCCGGATGTCGAGATAGCTTGCCGCAGTTTTGATCTTCTGGGTGATATCCCTATCTGCCTGGCTTGGCACCAGGTTACAGCTGGGATGGTTGTGTGCCAGGAACATTCCATATGCACCAATCTTAAGTGCAGCACCCAAGATGATCCTGGGATCAGCAACTGTGCCTGTCAGACCACCCTGGGACACATTCAAAATTTGCAGTGCCCGCAATCCTTTGTTTACAAACAAGACCTTGAACTCTTCGAGTAAGCCGATCCTGTTTTCATCCCAATAATGAATAAAGACCTGGAAGGCTTCGAAGGAAGACCGGATGAGTGGCCGGTCAGACATTTTACAATGTGATTTCTTTTTGTACACAATTTCAATTTCTGAAACGTTGTTTAATGCTTCCAGGCTTACATTGAATTCCATAATTTTTGTTTTAATGATTAACTAATTAATTATGGAACATGAACCGTCTTTTGGCGACCAGGACAACGGAGCAACGGAATAAATAGTCACGCCTGAGCGGGACGGCTTTATGCCGGAATTCCGTTGTTACCGCTCAGCCAAAAGGCGAACTTCGTGCAGCAATTAATGAATGACAGATCATGTCAAAAAACAACTTGAAGAAGGATTTTCAAATTTAATTTGGGTATGTTTATCCATTCATCTAAAATTGTATTATGGAAGTGAGCCCTGACAAAACAATTACCAAACAGGAAGTATCTGTTAACGGACTTGTATATTCTTATACAATTGGCACTGCTGAGATCACCAATGCTCTGGGTGCGGTGATGGGAATTTTAACTGAGTACAGGCTTATTGGCAATGCCGGTGATACTATTTCATTATACAAAACAGAAGAAGGGAACTGGTATGAATTAAAACAGTCAGACTCCCCTTTAAAAAATGCAATCATGATGGGATTAAAATCAGCCATTGATGAAAAGGAAAAAATGGATTACCGTTAAACCCTTTACTTACTAACCATTCAACAATAAACCCAGCAAGCCGTCCGGTGTCCCCGGGCGGCTTGCTTTTTAGCTTTGAACATCAGGTGGCCAGTACAAACTCTTTTCGTTCCAGGAGGATTTCAAGAATCAACCAATCGCTTTCATATACCTTTTCTTCAAACAGGTATGTGTCATTATCTTCCCGGAACTCATAAGCATCAAAATCTGCAGGTGTCAACCATCGTTCTGTGAGGAGTCCATCTTCATAAACCATTTCGCCATAAATCAGGCAACCTGTTTCTTCAAAAGAATATTTGAACCCGCAATTAAAATGACGGGCAATGGCCAGCACAATTTCAGTATTCGGGGACCATTTGGTCTCATAATAAAGGACCTTATCCTCGTAGCGGATTTCATGCATCCAGCCGGATTGTGCCTTTACAAAATCCGGGAACTGTCCCTGTTGCGTTTTGATTTCCTGTTTGCGGAGTTTTTCAAACAGGGTTTTTAATTTTTTATGCAGTGTGGTATCACCTGTAAACTCCACACTGTTGGAACACCAGTTTGGCATAAATAAAAATTTAAAATGCCTGCCCTTCTGCAGGGCAGGCTGTGGATGAATCAATTTAAGAAGAGCGCATTTGCACCTTTTTTTGCGAATTCAGTGCAAAGGTCAAAAGCGGACTGGGTGCGTTGCTGGGCAGTTCCGCCATATAGCAGAGATTTCAGTTTTGCTTCCTCATCCTTATAACTGCGTACATTTTGAAAATACCCGGTCACTGCATTGTATGCACCGAACACAGTTCCCTTTGTTGTATCAGTTTGCTGTGTGGGGCTTGTCATGGCATACTCAAAAACAGTATTGGCCATGTTGCGAAAAACGGTGGACAGTTCATCATCATTCCCGGAGCTCAGCCGCAGCAGGACCTCTTTATTGGGCACCATGGCTTGCTGGATGAGCCTTTTTATTTCAGCATCATTGATGCGCACCCTAGTCCAATGATTGAAAATTGCTTCCAGCTCGGCTGATAACCGGTTTGTCATTCCCATCAGCAGGTTGGCTTCTTCAAGGCGTTCCTGTGCGCCGGAGGTATGGCGGATTTTATACGTGTTTGTCTTGTTACGCATAGCGGCGGAAAGTGTATTGGCGCAAACAATGCGCACGGGGGTAAATGCTGCCGTGATACTGCCAAAGCCGTCATGGGAAGTGGTGAGGAATAAATACTTATCCACCAGGTCGCTGTTGCCTACGCGGATATAGCCGGGTAATTTGGCAGTAATAAAAATGCGCTCCCCCTTGCCCAATGCACCCGCTGTTTCATAGAGGATACCATCACCGCCAACAATAGCATCAAAAAATGCAAATGCACCGGCATTCTGCACTACTTCATAATCCGCCCCGAGCCGGTCACCAAGAATGGCATTATTGTCGGTACGGCTGGTGAAAAAAGAAGTTTTTGAAATCACTTCTTCCCCATTATCAAGCCGGTGAATATTGGGCCGCTTGACTACCTCGAAATCAAGCCCTGCAATTTGCAATGCTTCCCGGCTGCTGGGATAATCACTTACCACCTGCCCGAGATTGTGCCATGCTTTTTCCTTTACACTAAAAAAACTGTGCTTGCCTGTCTGTTCGTTGAAATTAATCTGGTGTGCCATAAAATTGAACCGTTTTTGATTTGTATACCGGTGGCGGCTGCCACCGGTTTTGTTTTGAAATCAGAATGGTAAATCGTCATTGGCTTCATTTGCCGTTTTTGGCGCCGTGGTGGTGGCCATTGGTTTGCTGCCGCCGTGAAATTTGATGCTGTTCACATGGAACTGCAAACTGGCCCTGGCCTCACCGTCCATGTTCTTGTATGCATTGACCCCAATGCGTCCCTGCATTTCCACCACCGTTCCCTTTGTTAAGAATTTTGCAATGCCGGGGTGCATCCAGTATGCACATTGCACATAAGTAACAATCTTCTTTACTTCGCTGCTGCCCTTTGGTTTGTAGCTGTCATTAATTGCTACGTTGAAATTCACGACCTGTTTGTCATTTTTAACAGTGAACAGTTTCGCATCCGCTGTTAATCTTGCTGTCATTTCCATAACTAAAATTTTAATTGTTAAAAATCCGGAAAGTGGAAGCCAATATTTTTTCACCGTTTCGCGGTTTGTATTTTGGAAGTGGCTGGTAATTTATTGGCGTCCCCCCGTACAAACCCAAGGGGGGCGGCAAGAAATCACCAGTTACTGAAAGGGTTGGTGAAGTGAAAAAAAACTTAAAAAATGTTTTTTTTCGGGTGTTCCTAACAGGTAGATTGTATAGTTTTGAAGCCAGTAAATTTACAGGTTGTTGACAGCCGGGGCCGGGGATTACCCCCCGGCCCTTTTTTTTTTGGAATTGTGCTGCAGGAGGAACGAGTGCAGCGCAATGACGGATTAGTTTTTAAGGCGCAGTTGTCATGTCAAACCTGCAACGCAAGGAAGCAGTGGACATGAGTACTGCGCCCGGGATGAAAATGACCGCCAGGGATTGCAGCGGAAATCCTCCCCCGGAGATTGGAGCGTAAAGCCCGGCCGGAGGGGCGGCAAAAAAGTCCTGCTATTTTTTCCGCCGAAAAAGATTTTCCCGGCAAGGGTCATTTTTTCCAAACATCACAAACGCCAGATCCCCTGAAGCTAAATTGAAAAGCGGCGCCGCGCTCCTGTCAAAACGGTTATTCAATTTATTGAAATGCAATTTGAACGCCGACTTCGACTTTAACTGGCAGAGCTGTTCATAAAGTAACTGCTGATCCTGGCTGAGTGTTATTTCATTGCCGAAAACCACTTTGAATTTCCAGTCATAATTTTTCCAGGCGATATAATTTTCTGCCACCGTTTTACGCAGCTGTAGCTGTGCATGGTCATTGAAGTTGCGGGGCTTGATCTCCACCCAAAAAGCTTCGCCGGTAATTTTGTGCCGTATCAGAAAATCAGGCGTGTAACGCCGGGTACATTACCGGATATAGTTAGTGGGCCTTTTTGTTTGGGGGTCATAGTACACCCGGACCCGGGCATGGAGGAATTCATAATCTGCTGCAATGGAGATGGCATATTTTAATTCGAGCAGGGAATCAAAACAACAACCCCAATACAGGATGCGGTATGATTTTTTGTAGCTGAAATTATTCACCGGTCAAGATTTTGAAGTGCTGTTGCCCTGATTTCAGTGATGTACCTGGTGTGACCCGTTTTGTCAGGATAGGTACGGTAGACGATCCTGCCTTCCACCAATATCCTGCTGCCTTTTACAAAATTGCCACAGGCAAATGCTGCCATGTTATCCCATGCCACCACATCATGCCAGGCGGAGGTATAATTGATTTTGCCTTCGGCTGTTTTAAACGAATGAATGGTTGCCACGCGGAGACTGGCCCTCTTATTACCACCGGGGGTGGATCTCAAAACGAGGTCCTGACCCACATAACCGATGAGCTGCACTGAATTGGTTCTCATGATTCTTTAATTTATTTTTTGATCGTGTTTACCCCACAAAACTAGCAGCCAGAAAAGGGGTACTCCAAGTAATTGGGCAAGTGTATCCGGATATACCCAGGTTTACACGGATAATTAAATTGATTACATTTGAGATAAGCATTTATTCCTATTATGAAGACAGCAGCTACAACCGGGAAAAAAGAAGGCGAGGTGCGGATTTGTATGTCGCCGGATTGTAATGAACCGCTTGGTGAAGGAAGACCGGATAAGAAATTTTGCGGGGACGGTTGCAGGAATGTTTACAATAACTGGGTCAAAAAAAAGGAACAGGCGGAAATAAAAAATATTGACCAGGCGCTGAAAAGAAACAGGCGCATTTTAAAAAAACTGCTGGGCAATATGGGGGAGATCATCGTTACGGAGAAGCAACTGCGCAACGAAGGATTCAATTTCGATTTTACCACACATACCATTACCAGCAAGATCAAGGGCAACCAATTTATTTTCTCCTACAACTATGGTTACCGCGCTATGGGTAATGGAAAATTCAAGGTCGTAAAAAGTTTTTACGGGGATACGATGCCGGAATAAAGCAGGACTCCATCCCGGCAGGATTGATTTTTATGAGGGAAGTATCAGCCCGCCTCCAGCGTATATTCAATAAAATGCGTCTGCACTTCAATGTTATTTTTGAATTCTTTCCATGCCGCGGCAGTAATGCCGGCGGGTTTGGTCTTCAGCGCTTTTTCGGGAGGGAAATTGCTGTCGGCTGAAAAGAGCACCCGGCCCTTCGCAGTTTCATTCAGGCGGCTGACCAGTGGTTTGAATGGAATGCCATTATATTGTTTTTCCTTTTCTGGTACAAAGACCACGAGGTCCTCGTTGGTCATCATTTCGAGCCCCTTTGCCTTGAGGGTGGCATTGTGGCTGGCATGGTGACCGGCTTTATAGAAAACGGTTTGTTCGAATAAATCTTTGATAGTGACCTCCTTTGTTTTGGAACCTTCTTTTACTTTCCAGGTATAATCATACCAGCTCAGCCAGTTGCCTACCTGTGCATCGCCGGGAAAGAGCAGGGTCTTCTGGCCGGGTAATTCAATGGCGAGGACCAGGCTGGTATTGTTGGTGTCATTGTCCATCTGCAAAGCGAGGGAGCCGGCCATGTCCAGCCAGTCGTCTTCGATGGTACGCCAGGATTCATCAGATGAAAAATAAGTGTCGCGGTAGAGCGGCGCTTTCTGCGCATCTTGTTTGGTGGTGGAAGCCACACCTGCAAAGGGACTGCCATCATCGAAGCCGACTCCCACTCCTTCATTTTTTAAAATGCCTTTTACGAAGCCTGCCATGCTGGTATTGTTGAGACCAAAATATACTTCTTTGGCAGGGCCCTTGGAAGGCGCATCCTGGTTGAGCCGTTTGTCTTTTGGCGGACCAAGCACGTAAATCTTTACACCGGGGAGTATGTCCAGTTTGTCCATTAAGGTGCCGGGATCAAAATAACGGAGGGCCGATTTTTTCGCGGCGAGTTTGGTTTTGATATGGTCGAATGCCTTCTGGGTTTCGGTACTGATGCTGTAATTGTCCTTGATGTCGATACCACTTTTCGTGGTAATGGTGGCACCGAGGGGGCCGTAAAAACCCAACATGGCATCAAGGGCATTGTTGAAATTTTCGCGGATGCCCAATAGCTGGTCGCCGAGGTAGGTGGCTTTGAAGGCACCAGAGGATTTTGAGGCGGCCGTTGATCTTTTAAGTTTTTTTGTGGCAATGCCGAGGGCGGCGATATTATCCCTGAGATGGGCATTGATCTGCTGGGCCACTTTATCTTTCGGGTTCTCGGTCCAGGCCATCCAGACATTATCAATCCTGAAATCATCGAAGTACTTACGCTCCGGCTTGAACGCAGAGACATGGTCCCAGTGTTCATGGGTGACCACCAGTATGTCGAGGTGCGGAATATTTTTTGCACCGTCCTTTATGGAGGTGAGCTGTTTGATATCCTTTATTACATCCGTGATGGGTACGGCATCCACGCTGTCATTGTGCTTGAGGCCGCAATCGATCAGCATCTTGCAGGCCAGTGTTTTTCCCTTATAAAAACGCAGGAGGAAACAATCGCCAAACCCGTGGCGGTACATCCTGATCTTAACGGAATCAATATTGCTCATGTTAAGTGGTTTAATGCTGGTGATCAAATGCGTGCATGAAGGCGAAGGGACCGGCCAGGCCTGCAAGGGTGGTATCAGAAAAGTAAGTGGCAGCCGCATCTTCATCAAACAGGCCGTTCAGGTAACGGTACTGCTGCTCCATTCTTTTTTTATCTGTGATCTGCTTTTTGATGGCATACTTGAGCAGCATGGTATCCAGGTCGAAGATCAGGGTGCAGCCACCCCTGAATATGAAACCATTTTCCGGGAGGGCCCCATTTTCCGGGACGAAATAACCATCGATGATGAATTCATCCTCTTCATTGATATGGGCAATCACGCCGCGTTTCTGCACCAGCGTGAGTACAACATGGTTGACGGTGGTATCGTTGGGGGTGATCCGGCTGGCCAGCCAGAGGTTCTCCACGGCATAGGTGGCAAACTTCGTGCGCTTATTGTATTTTAATCCCTGTTCGGTACATTGTTTCTCCGTATCGGTGAACAGCAGCCCGGTAAGTTCGGCAAAACGGCTGCCCGCAGGTGTCTTGATGAATTTTACATTGAGCCGTTCATAAAGCCCTTGTCCAGCCGTGGGGCCACCTGCAATGAATTCCTTCGTCAGCCGGTGGACCTCACTCCGTTTGGGCTGGTAGGCAATAATTTCCTTGAATTTGCGCAGGAATCCCAGAAATAGCTGTGCATTACTGTCCACCAGGATGAGTTCAGGATATCTTTCACAGGCCAGTGCTTCTACAGACATGGATTTGATCCCGGCGGGAAAAATGCCGCGTTTCTGGAAAGCTTCAATGAATGCAATGCGGTAATTGTGCTCATCATCGGCCACCACATCCAGGTCAGCGGTCACCATCGCACGCAGGTAATCACCATAGGTAATATCCACCGGGGGACAGTAGTCTATCGCCCTGACGCATATACGAAGAACCCGGGCGGCGGTATCGGATGCATAACCTGCCAGCATGTCCACCATATCGGGGTGCAGGTCGCCTTCAGGCAGGATACCGGAACCGTTGGTGGCCACCCGCAGGAGTTTGCGGATGCGCTGTTTGTAGATCGCCAGGAAAGCATCAAAAACTGCCGACACGAGAATGGCACCCCGTTCGTGGAATTCCATTTTTGTGGCATATTCATCCGGGCTGGGCTGGTGCGGGTGCCAGGTGCCGGTCTGCGGGTCTGTATAGCCAATGGCATCGCGCAGGCTGCCATAGCTGCCCATGGCCTTGCCAAATTCCTGGGCCAGCTGGCCGAGGAGGTTCTGGGCGCCGAGGTCACCCCGGGTGCGGGCGATCTGGTTCTTCAGCACTTCGGGAAAAGTAAAATGCTGGAGCAGGGCCACGATATCGGCGAAGGCCTCGTGGAAGGCGCGTGTATCCGGGTGCGTTGGTTCGATATAGCGGCGGTGCAGGCCATCGAGGATGGCGTGCGTGGTCTCATGCGCGATGATGTCATGGCTCAGGCAGGTGAAGACCGTTCCCCCGGGCAATTGCAATTGCGGGTTCGCCGGTTGGGCGGGGAAATAACCAAAGAGCAAGGCTTTTTTCAGGGGATTGTAATAGGCATTGCCCTGGCGCAGGGCATGGGGATAGACGCGCAGCCTTTTTACAAATTCGTCATGGTCCACCACAGCAGGATTGCCCGGTTTGGAAACCAGGCGGTCCGCCCACTGGATCTTCCGGCCCAGGGCTATTTCAAAATTCTTGATGGTGGTCATGAGCACCGCGTAGACCATCTGCTGGTGGAACTGCGGGTTGCTGACACTGGGTTCGAGACCGTCCTGCGCGAGCAGGTAGCGGTTATTGAGATCGACAGGATCATAGAAGACTCCCGTGGCGGGATCATAATCGATGATCTCGATGTATTCACCGGCGGGTATGGTTTCCCGTTGGGTGCCGGGCCGGTTATCGAGGTTTTCCCATTCCACTTTATAGACGATGGCGTTGATCTGCACGGTATCCAGGCGGATGGACAATGACGGATCGAAGGCATAGCCCCTGAGCTTGCGGAAGGGCGGGTTCTTCTCCGCCGGGTTCGTTTGAATGATGGACATATTCCTTAGTTTAGGAGTGAGGGACAATATAGTTTGACCTGGAGTTCCGTGAGACAGGCGGCCTGTTTGATGAGACAGTCCACATCCAGTTTACTGAGTGATGTGAGATTGGTGCCCACCCTGCGGGCACGGTTCCTTTCTTCTTCTGTCGGTGCCGCGGCTAATATTTGCCGGTAGCCGGTGCGTTCCTCGAGGTAGCGCGCTATTTCCGCCCGGTGCTCCGCCGTATGCTCCACCCATTCCGGTTTCAGTTCCAAAGCCGTAATGACAGAAGGCGCGATCTGACCCTTTGCGAGGTTATCGATAAAACCGGGAATGAGGCGGGTGATATTCCAGGCAAGGGAGAGATAGGCGATCTGGCGGTTGGCTGTCTTTGTATTGTCATACAATTCCTCCATCATCTCCGCCTTTTTGATGCGGGCCATGAATACATCCACGGTCGCAATGAGCAGGGCAACGGTGTTGCTGAAACGCAGTTCACCATCGGAGCCCCCGCCGGCATCACTGGTGATGACATGGGCACAATCATAACGCCCCTCCACCGTGAGTTTGTGGATGCCCTGGTTATCGTAGACACCACCATCCACGAGCAGGGGATGCGGCGGATTGGGAGGAACGGGTTTGGCGAGAAACCGCGGGTCAATGGCAATGGGCGTGAATGCAAAGGGCACACAGCTGGAGGCCATCACCGCACGGGAAAGGGGAAACGAAGCGGGGTCAAATCTTACGGGCGGGTCCATGTATTCGTAAGTGCTGTCCCCCATATAGTCCCTTGAAAAACTAAAGGGCCGGCTGGTCTGTATATTGGTGGAACCGATCACGAGTTCGGGTTCGGCCGGCAGCTGTCCCAGGGTGCAGTCCTTATAAAAAAAAGCATCATAGGCTTTTTCCACCCCCCGGCTCACCGGGAAAATATGGAATTGAAATTTCAGCAAGAGGAAAATAAAAAGGGCCAGCAATACCGGGAAGAGCCAGGCCAGGGAAGTAAAGAGGAAATAAAAAGCAGGACCCAGCAAGCCGAGGGTCAGCAGAACAAGGCCAAGCGATGTTGAAGAGAAGAGCACCCTTTTGATGACGTTGTCCTCCTGTAATTTTTTGTAGGCCGACGCTTCGAAGGCCGCGAAGTCATCCTTGTGGAGCAGGTAGTATGCCCCAATGATGGAACCACCGGAGATGGTGGAGATCACTTCCACTTTGGAGAGCAGGTTCATCTCCTGCAATTTTTTCAAAGTGCCCAGGTGAAAGGCAGCAGCGCGGTAACCACCCCCGGAAAGGGAGAGTCCCAGGTTCTTTTTTACTGGTTGCATCGGATCGGTTTTACTTGGTGCGGGAACAAATTAGTAAGCAGGTGCGAACCCTGCAATACCCTGTTCCGGTAATAACAATAAATTTATAGGGAAGGAAAAAGCCCGTCAAGGGTTTAAACACGGTTATTGGAACAGGTTTGAAAGAAACCCCGGCCGCCAGCCCCGCTATGCTATTCTGTAAGGATAAAGTTTGCCAGCCAGCAGGCCCGGGTTTACTCAAAGTTACCACAGGAATGCGGTCCAGGAGGGCTGGTAATTTTGTAATTTCCCATACCCACCTTTATCTTGAGGGCAGCTGTGTTTTGTTCCTTTGTTGCCCTGTTTGGTTATTGTTTATTTGAAGGAATGCTGTTTCCCTGGTAACCGCTCCCCTGCTTCCATTGCCGGAAGCTGGCTGGGAAGGTACGTATAAGCCGGAAGGTACTTATGCGTAGCTCTACGGATTTTGCTGCGTATAAAGTGAAGGGGGGCGCGGGTATACGCTATTGCAAATAATTTTTTGGTACCGCATCTTTGGTATTCAAGCTGCCCCACATGAAACTGTTTTTTCAAAAGATCGCCCGGAATTTTATTGGCACTTCACTGACCACTCTCCCGGATCATTCCTGGGAGGTGGAATATTTTGTACGGAAATTCTGCCAGCAACAGGTTGTTTACCCTGAAGCGCAGGTACGGGAAGCCGTGGAGGCGGTTTTCAAAAATACGCGCATGCCTGTGCCGGGGGAAGTGATGGTGAAGGAGGTAAGGGAAAGGCTGGAGGGACACTTACAATGAATTTCGTCCTGACAGGCCTGGTGGATACAGTAAAGGTCATACCGTAACCAGGTGATCCACGTCTCAGTAAGTTAAGATCCTCTCAAACATGCAGGTTTCAGTAATTTGAAGTGGCTGATCGCAGGCTGTTTAATAACCGGTCAGATAAACGCAGGTCCCTGGTTATAATTTCAGCCTGGGCGGACAAGCCTTCGTGGTAGGGAAGTTGCATTTTATATTTTGTTTTCAATCCCTCCGGCAACATAATTTTTGCCAAAAAACCAGAGTCTGTTGCAATGTGTGAAATAAATTCCACCCTGCCGTTAATGGCACCAAATTCTTCAAAGGGATAAGCCCTTAATTTGAGCATTACAGGTTGCTGCTCCTTCACTTTACCAAAATTTCCCTGTGGGATATACACTTCTGCAAAGTACTGCGTGTTACCCGGATCCACATGGCAGAATACCTGGTTGTTTTGTAACTGCTGGTTCTCCTGGAAAAAGCCTGCTAAAACAATTTTTCCTGTAATGGGGGCAATCAGGAGATATTTACTCCTCCATTCAGCCAATTGTGCCTTCAGAGTGTTCAATGACTGGCTGAATATTTCCTTTTGTTGGGCAATTTCGTTTTCCAGCTGCATGATCTCCTTCAATTTTTCGTGCCTGGTATTTTCATTGGAAATTATGCCGGATGTTATTTGCCGCAATGCCATCGATTTGGCAATATACCTGCTTTTTTCATTGCGCAGGTCCAATGCAGATAACACTTTTTCATCTTTTAAAGTCTGGCTTGCATCAAATGTCTCTTTTGCCAGTTGTTCATCCTCCCTGAATAATCTTTCCTGCTGAAGCAGGTTATCATTTTGGCGCCGGAGATACCCAAGGTCATCCATCAGCATTTTTTTCTTTCTGAAAAAATAACCCGCAAGCAAGTACTGGTGGAACTGGAGGTAGCCTTGCATAAATACCTGGTAGGGTTGCTGCACTTCACCCAGGTTATTATATTGAGCAGTGAGGTATCCTGGTATACTCTCCGTTTTGTTATCCAGCAGCAAATATTGAATTGTGTCAACTATAGCCGAAAGCTTCATCACTTCCCGGGGATTTGCCCTGGTCTCCATATAGGCCAAAATTTGATCCTGCTTTACCAACTCTCCTTCTGAAACAGCTAATTTAACCAGCTTCCCGTCTGTCCTGGTTTTTACTTCTTTTGGGGCATTGACAGAAATCAATTTTGCATTCCCAGAAACAATATCGGGGTACCGAATAAAAAAGGTCAGGGCAAAGAGTCCGCCTATAATTACAAGCAAAACAGTGATGCCATTTCTCAAAAGCCATCCGGGTTTTGCAGAAATAATCTCCTGCACCTCTGCAGACAATAATTGTATTTTATTAGTTGATTTTACTGGCATGGCCTTTCACTTAAGTTCCTAATTCAAGCTGTTCTTTAACGAGTGAATAATAACTCCCCCTGAGTGCAGTCAATTCAGTATGCGTCCCTTTTTCAGCAACAACACCATTTTTTAATACAACAATCTGATCCGCATTTTTAACGGTACTTAAACGGTGTGCAACTATAATAACTGTTTTATTTTGAAAAAACTGGCTGAGGTTTTTCATTATCACTGCCTCATTATGGGCATCAAGGCTGTTAGTGGCTTCGTCCATAAAAATGTAACCGGGATTTTTATAAACAGCCCGCGCTATCAAAATTCGTTGCTTTTGCCCGGCACTTATGCCAATTCCCTCGGCCCCAATTTTCGTCTTAAATCCAAGGGGCAGGCTTTCTATAAAATCCAGTACATTGGCAACAATGGCGGCCTCTTTTACACGGGCCATATCTACCTGTTCATCGCCAACCGCAATATTAGCAGCAATGCTGTCACTAAATACAAAACTATCCTGCATCACTACTCCAATATTTTGACGCCAGGTCCTATGGCTAAAATGACCTAACTCGTTTCCTCCAATTTTTATTACACCACGATAACCATCATAAAATTTGAGCAATAATTTTAACAAGGTAGTTTTACCACTTCCGCTGGTTCCCACAATTGCAGTAATCCTGCCGTGTGGAATTGTCATATTGATATCGTTTAGCACATTTTCATTTCCTGCACCCGGATATGAAAAAGAGAGATTTTCCACCTGGATGGTATTGTTTGCCGGCAAGTCTCTTGTGAATAATTTTTCCACCGGTTCTTCATCTGTCAAAGCATGGATTTCATTCAGCCTGTCGAGGCTTATTTTTGCCAGTTGCCAATTTTGAACAAAACTGATCATCTGTTCAACAGGGCTATTCAACTGACCCAGGATATATTGAATCGCCAGCATTTTGCCCAATGTCATCCCACCATCCCCGTTTATTACAGCCTGTGCTGCCAGAAAGGTAATGAGGATATTTTTGCCTTCGTTTATGAAAAATGCGCCAGACTGCTGCCATTGATTCAGTGAAAGGTTTTTCATACCTAATTTAAATGTTTTCACCTGCAGCCTTTCCCATTCCCATCGTTTAGTTTTTTCACAACCATGCAGCTTTATCTCCTGCATCCCCTGGATGATCTGGATAGTTCTTCCCTGCTCAGCAGCCGCGATCTCAAATTGTTCATAATCCAGCTGCCTGCGCTTTTTTAAAAATAATATGATCCATAAACTGTAAATTACGGCTGCAGCAAAAAAGATGAAGAATATCGGCAAACTGTAAACACCCAGTACTACCGAAAAAATAACGAGATTGACAAGAGAGAACATCGTTGCGAGGGATGTCCCGGTAAGGAAATTCTGTATCCTGCTATGATCGTTCATCCGCTGCATGATATCCCCAGTCCTTTTGCTGTCGAAATAAGCAACCGGCAGTTTCATGAGCTTTATTAAAAATTCGGTAAGTATGCTGATATTGATCCGGCTGCTGATGTGATATAATATCCATCCTTTAATAAAATCAACGGAAAGCCGGCCGGCAAACAGCGCAAGTTGTGCAAATAAAACGATATAAATGAATTTCAGGTTCCCCGTATTAATTCCGACATCGACCACACTTTGCGTGAGAAAAGGCAGTAAGAGCTGAAGGCAACTCCCTAATAAAAGGGAAAAAACTAGTTGCATTACCAGTCTTTTGTAAGGATATAAATACCGGATGATTCCTGTAAGTGATTTGGTTTTCTTCTCACTAAACTCATCTTCATACTGATTTGAAAAAAAAAGGGAGGTGGTTTCCATCAGCAGCAGGATGCCGTCAGTTGTTCCCGGATCAGCACCATTCAACCATCCCTGGATAAATTCGTTATGGGAAAGGGTTAAAAGGCCTTTTGCCGGATCCGCTATCCAGTACCTGTTTCGTTTTATCTTATAAAGCACAACGAAATGCTTTTGCTTCCAGTGCAAAATACATGGGAGACCTGCATTTTGAATCTCGGTAAGGCTGACCTGCAAAGCCCTGGTTCGGAAACCTATTTTCTCTGCTGCATCACTGATTCCCAGGATACTTACCCCTTCCTTTCCAATTTCAGTCAGCTCACGTAATTTCCCGATACTAAAATTTCTACCGGAAAATTTTGCAATCATGTATAAACAGGATGGACCACAATCCATCTGGTCCTTTTGATGCAAAAAAGGAAATTGCGCCATTCATTTGAGTTTTGCCAGGTCTCATTCATCTTGAATTTTCAGTGAAGAGAATCTTCCTGTGATTGTAAAGTAAAGGGCTGTTTATTTAATGGTTCAATGTTAATAATGCACTGTCAATTTTCGGAGTTATTACCGACTGAAAATATTTGTCATTTTCATAGATATCCATTCCGCCTCCCGCGTACAATATTGTCCCGTCCTTCCCCACAATCATGTTTGTAGGGTATCCCTTACTGAAACTTAGCGTTGTACAAAGTGATTTTGTCAGTGGAATTATGGTATACCTCAATCCGTATATCCGGGCTGTTTCCATCGCGCTGGCCGTACTGTCAAATGTAAATGCCAGTAATTGGAAGCCCGGATTGTCTTTATACTTTTCACAGATCGCATTGAGGTCTGTAAATTCTGTCACACAGGGTTTACAAGCCGCAAACCAAAAAGTGACCAATGTAACTTTATTTTCCAGTGAACTGTCTGAATATAAAATGTTAGCCGTTGATGCCCCGGTAAATTTCCCAAACTTTTTCCCGGTGATACTGCTAAAATCACCAAGGGATTTGATCAAAGATTTTGATTGCGGGTCAGCAGGCTTATGCTGGCTGTATGCTGAATTCGCGAGACTCAGCAATAAAACAAAAGGTAAAAATTTCATAACCGGAGTTTAAAAATTTGGAATGAGGCCCGCAGCTGAAATCACTGCATTTTAGTAAAGTCAATGAGTCTTTGCAGACGGACCTCATTTTAAAAATCCTGTTTCCTTCTTACCAGCATGGTACCGGTAAATCACATCCAAGCGGATTGCCCTGGCAATCACAAACGTCAATAGTGCAGCAGTTCTCTGCATAATTCTCTGTGTGGCCACAAATCCACATGGTTTCACCGTCTTCGCAAAGACCGCCCCCGGCAGGTGCATTGCCTCCAAAAACAGTTTTCATTTCATCTCTTGTTAATTGTTTCATAACAGATGGTTTTTAATGTGATGTTACAACAGCTGCAGTTGTAACAGGATTTAATATTTCAGTGGCAGCTATTATACCCCTGCAGGCATAAACACTGAAATAGTTTAGTACTTATTCTCTGTTGACCCGTCGCTCATTTGCATGATTAAAGAAGGGAGGTCTTCCAAATTGTATTTACCCGGCATTTTCCTGTCATTGATAAAAATCGTGGGCGTTGCAGTAATCCTGTTCTTCCTGATCCACTGAGCGTGTTGGTGCATAATTTCCTGTACATCCATACCATCTGCCTGAATTTGCCAACTATTACTCCATTTTTCAATATCCATCATGCGGAACCAGTCAGCTACCAGTTCCTGTACTTTTTGATGATCGTTTAATGCACGCGCTTTTTTTAGAATTATTTCCACAGCCTTCGTACGACGGTCATCTTTATTATTGGCATTAAAGGCAAACCTTAACCGTACTTTCAGTTTGTTATTAAACTGAACCAACAATTTTTCAATTTCGCCATGAGACCTTGCACAGGGTGCACAATAGGGATTACAGGCGATAGTTATAAGGACCGGTGCATCCGGGTTGCCAAGCAACAGGTCATTGTCCCATTCCTGACCAGTTGCTTGCTGCTGGCCTTCCAGCTGCTTCTTAAAAAGATCAATATCATTTTTCCATTTCCGCAGTTCCGCTGCCTTTTGTTTATTGACCTTATTTGCCCTGATCAGTCCCATCAGCGGGAACAATACAGATCCCAGCAACAGGCTGATGCCCCCATAAATCAAAATAAAATACAGGAAACCACTTGGGCGAATTTGACCCACCGGAGTTATTGCAGCAAGTACTGTTTGGGTAAAAAGGGTGACAGCAATACATAAGCATAAGGCACACCATTGTTTTATTTTTACCGACTGTGTATATATGCTCCAGATGGCTACAACAAATCCCGGATAGGCAAGGATCCTTAATACAGGAAACAGAAAAGGAAACCAGGGATTTAACAGGAATATTATAAACTGAAGGCTAAAATAAAAAAGGGAAGCTGTCGCCGGTGTAATTCCTAAAACCCCTTTCGAGTATTTACTTTTAAGCACTTTTTCACATCCGCCTGCACTAACTGCACCACAAAACTGCTTTACCACCTGGCTTTGATACCCCAGTTCTGTTCCCATTAACACTATACTGGTAAATAATCCCAGCATCGTGAAAACTCCCCAGACAATTGCCCAGGCTCCATTTTGGAAATTAGCTGAATAAATAAACAGCATCATGGAAGCCATGATAAGAAATACTGCCGTTAATTTATTTTTTAATGCGGTCTTATTATAATTATCATTCTGAGCATTTTTCCATTTTGCACCTTTGGCCGGGAATATTGCCACCCCGCTCCAATATTTAAGAAAACGTTCTTCATTGTCCCATTGTTCTTCACCAGAAATTATATACATGAAATCCATACCGGGATAACTAATATGAGCCATTACGGGGTAGTTGAAAAGGCTCCTGTCAGTTTTATCAGTTTTTACCACCTGGTAGTTCATGTTGCCTGCATCCAGAAAATCGACAACGGAGGTAAGGGCCGGGTAATCGGGATGGGTGGTTAATTCCTCTTTACAAAAATCAGGATTAGGTTTAGCCCCGTTCCGGACTAACCATTTTTGAGTGACTTTCCAGAGCTCGGTAGTGTTTTGAGGGTCTTTGGTGTCCAAAGTTTACAGGGTTAATCTGTTCAGTAATAAAATACCGCCAACGCAAGTGCCTGAAACAGGCACCTCTTTGATTTCTTTATGCTGAACATCAACCAGGAACTTCTATTGGATATTGTAACCTGAAAACAAACTGTTTTCTTCGAAATTTAAATACATTAAAGAATACACAATATATGTATTTTTTGAATTTAAAAAATTTTCTACTGTGATTTTATTATTTTTTAACGATGAATGTTGCCGTAGATAAATAATAATTATTAATCTGATTTGATTAAGGACAAAGTCCTACTTCGGCTCTTACCTTAACAATCAGGTCATCCTTTTTTTCACCGCTCACAACATAAACAAAGATGCCGTCCCAGTGCTTGCAGGGCTAGTAGTTCTGGGACTCGGCAAGGGAATCCTTGGGACCGCGTTTAATAACAGTTTAATTTTTCCTTAGTAGGCAAAGGATTATTTACTAAAAAGATATTGTAGCCAAAAGTTCTTATTCAATGGTTCATTTCCAGTTTTTCACTTTTATTTTCTTGTAACCAGTAAAACGTGCAGTATTCAAGATTTTCAATTCGTTCCATTTTATTAAGACCTGTTTCCGCTAAGCCACAACACTGATGCCGGTATAAAAATCGAACCAATCCTCATTTAACTAAGTATCGAATTACACTTTCCTAAAATTTCACCTTTTTGAAGCAATATTTTTTCCTTTTAAAAAAGCAGCCAGTCTCCAATAAGGCAGGGATACGCAATATCGTAATTCTAATTGGTTCCTTTGCTACTGAAACCATATCATAAAAATCACAATCTATTCCAAAGTAAAACATGCTTCAGGAAATAACAAATTATCGAAATAATTTAAGGGGTATCCACTAGTGCGATAGGACAGTCAATTTTTACAGATTTTACTCTAAAGAAATCTCCTTTTTTGTTTTTATAGTAACTGGCAATTCATGCCCCTGAACAGTGACGGTCCCTGAAATGGTCACCTTGCTTTTTGCAGAACGCAACATGCCGGTGTTCAAGTCAATTTTAATATCTGCCGACTGGTCTCCATTCATGGTTGTATTGAGTTGCTGCCCCATTACCAGTGAGCTGCTGTTATTATTACTGGCAATTTTTCCTTCACCAGTAATTACAGCAACACCATCATCAAGGGACTCCAGCTTATACAGGGAGTTAATAACGAAACTAAAGTCAGCATTTTGAACGGTGGTCCGTTTCCAGGTATCTCCCTTTGCAACACTGGTATCCGGTAAAATAAAGAAAGCGCTTTTCAAATTATCCTCTACAAAATCATGTCCCGCCAGCTTATTAATCAATTGCTGTACCAGCTGACGCAACGCAGCATCATCTCCCAAAATCCCCTTCATAGCCCTATCCAATATTTCCCGTGACCCAATTATACCAGTTACTTCACCTTTTGGGTTCAAAGAAATATACAGGCTACTGTTCTTAATTGAACTCAAAATCTGTTCCACCTGTGTCTGATCGTCGGGGGCGGTATCGGCATCAATCGTTATCCTTTCATCTTCTTTTTTAATTTCAATGTGCAGTTTATCGTAGGTCATTTTTAAAGTGGAATATCCTGCAGAATCCCTTATGTTTTCATAAGAAATAACCGCTTCAATCTTATTCACCGACTCCACTTCTTTTGAAGGTGCCTCCACCAGGCTGCTGGTGCTGGTAGTAATATTGTACCTGTATTTTTTATTAAGCAGTGGCCTTAAACTGAATTTCACCTTACCATCCTTTTCTATTAAAGCGGACCGGGCATTGCCTGAAGACCCTCCATCATTTAATGATGAAGCAGCACCAGACACAGACTTATCTTGTGAACTATTGCACGAAATACAGCAGCAAATACAGACCCAACAAAGCGTAATAGCATTTTTCATCCCGATCAAATTTATAATTCGGCCACCAGTTTATCTGTAAACTGTTTGCTCATATTTTTAACGTTTTCATTATAGGCATCTATGTATGCTCCCATCGCCTTCTTCCAGGGTTCCAAATATCGTAGCCTTGAATTTTCATCCGGATTGGCAACTGCTATTTTACCTTCCTTTACTGCCCCACTTGTCTGAACAAATTTGTAGGAGACCACTAAATCCTTTTTGTCCGGTTCTATTGTGATCTTATCCCATCCCACCGCATATACCACCCATATCCCCTGGGCCTTGTCATTTATACTGAACGTACTGGGTATTTGCTCTACAGTCAATTCCAAAGTACCCGATTTTAGCTTTTGCCGTAAGGCACCATTCGTTTCCACAGAAGCCTTAAAGGATGCAAGCGGAATAGCCGGGTTCAAATTGGTTGTATTGATGTAATTAAATTTCCAGTAAAATAAAAGGGGCAATACATTCGTGGTCTTTGAATGCGTAACAGAGATACCTGTTACCTCAGCTGGCAGGCTGTTAGTAATTTTTACTGCGCCATTCGTCTTGACTGCAGGCAATGAATTGTCATATTGCTTCGCAATAAAGCGGTCTATTCTTTTGGGGGTGAGGCAGCTGGAGAATAGTAATATAGAAACAATACAAAATTGAATTGTGTACACTCGACTGTATTTCATTGAATAATAGCTTTAATATCATTATATGGAAATTCTATAACTGCATTATGTAATCTTGTTCATCTTGATAGCTTTTAATTATGCTATTTTAAAAAAATTTGAATTCGGTCCATAAACTATGGACTTTTCATCCGGATTGAAGACAATCTGTGGATTTTGACTTCCCTCTACCACAACATAAATTAACTTATGAAATAAGTAACCAAGGGATTCTATAAAAGAAAAAAAATGTATAACATTATCCAAGGTTTTTATATTGGCTGGCTGCAGCGTGAGTTCGATTTCATCATCTTTTAAGAAAAGACACTCAAAAACGCTAACCCCTTCTATAATCATCAAATGATGAGACACCCCATTTTCGAAAAAAAAATTATCTATTCTTATTGGCATTTCACTTTCAATGCCATTGATCAGAAATTTATAATTACTATTATTACGAATATAATTACAAAAAAGATTCCAGTCATTTAAACTTGAGTTCCTTATTACAATATCACAAACTAATCCATCCTCATTACATAATTTGGAAATTTCTTCCCAGGCCGAAATTATATTTTTATTATAAGTCATAAGAATTTGCCCAAAAAAGTAATAAATGTATTATTAGCTCCGAATCTAACTCCCATTCCGCTTGGCAATTTATAATCGACCACGCGACCAAACTGTTTTGTTGTCTTAACTGTCTTTGATCCAAAGCGTATCAAAAATTTTATCGCATCTGCTGCTGCTTCGTTTACTGCTTTATTGGTACCTAAAACTTTTAATATTTCTGCTCCAGTCTTCGCCCCTACAATGTGAGGATGTTTTAATAAAGCCCGGCCTGCAATAGTAAGTCCGGATTTACCAAATAATTTATTAGCAGAAATAAATCCACGCGCAATGCTAAATCCGGCTGGCACTTTAATTGGATTAGGAGCCTTTAGTTTCCCTCCAACTGTTGGAAATAAACCCATTGTTGCAATGGTGACAGCTGAATTTGCACCTTCAGCAAGTACGCCAAATACTTCCCTATTAATGTCTTCTATTTCTTTTTCAACCGCCTCTAGCTTTTCAATATTTCCAACTTTTTCGTTTGTAAGGACAGAGTTATCTAATTTCTCAAACTTTGATTGTCTCCACCATGCCATTAAGTTTAAACCTTTAAAATATCGTTCGGTAAAACCGTATAAAACGATGGCATCTAATTTTGTTAGATTGTTTTCAGGATTATTATATTCATCCAGAACCTTTTGTGTCAAGGCTGCAGTTACACTTGGGTCAGAAATAAAGTGATTTCGAGTATTTGTTTTTATTTGAATTCTAACATACGCTGAAGCTATTTTAAGAGCAGAAACGCTCAATTTCAAAATATTAAAAGTGTTAGCTGTTGTTGCTAAGGTCTTTTCGGTATTTACAATAACTTCTTGCAGAGTCTTCATTGCTGTTACCCCCGTACCTTCCAATCCATCAACATCAATATTACCAATTGGCTCACAACTTGCATATTGAAAGGGCGTTAATTCGGGATATTCATCAGTTAATGGATCCAACTGCGAAAATCTCCCAATTTGTTCATCATAGCTCCTAAATCCGTAATCATACCAATATAAATCTGCATCATCAATCAGTTCTTTGTCATTATAAAGGTACTTGTTTTTTATGTGGAGTTCATTTAGATCAGGCATTTTGTTGCTGCTAATACCAGCAATTTTTAGACCATATGCATAATAATGATTTTCCTCTATGATCCTAGCTCTGTCATGTGTTACTTGAAGGTTATCAAAATAAACCATTTCATTGGCTTCATTACTTACATATACATATGCATAACCATTTTTTGGTGCTTTTATATTTGTTAATGTCAATGAAGGAGCCCCATTCCCACTCTGCTGGACACGCAGTGCCTGGCTATTTTCTTCAACAAAATTGAATCGCTCATCAAAGAATAAAAGTGTTAAATATGCTTTGGGGTTATTCCCTGATGAACTACCAGCATTTGGGCTGGTTGCATTAATGAAGGAGGTGCTACCACCTAATAGGGTAGTTATATTACCCGCTGATCCCTTAACCGTACCCGTAGTAACGGTACTGCCACTTATCGCACTTCCTAAAGCCTGCAATAATGTGTTTAATAATGTATTACTTCCCGCAGTATTGGAAACGGGATTTTCGTAATAATAAATAGTGGCAGCACTTATTTGATCACCTGCCATTACTTTCATTAAGACATTCGGGCCCATTTTGCTATCCGCAAGTGCTCCTACCCGACTAACTGCATTTTGAATAGCTGGATTTTGCCAGCCTCCGCCACTGGTTTGACCAGGAATAGCACTTACTTTAAATCGTGCAGCTACTTCATTTGTGGCAGTAGGATTTCCATTTGCGTCCACCTGGCCAAACAGTGGTTCTTCATTTGCCGAACGTCCATCTTCCATTGTACAGCTATTGCTGCCAAGATGGGTTTCCTCGGTCAATATCATACGAACATTACCCTGATAATCCCTTATAAAGAAGTCAAACGCACCATTTCCTCCCCCGCCTGAAGGAGGTGAGGGCATTGTTATATTACCTGAAATATTTAATAAGTCAAAACCATTATTCTGGTTGATGTTTTGCATCACACGTAACCGGCCTTCTTCAAAATTTATATATTGTAAAACATCCCCTTCGTAAATGAATTCATTTATGTAAGTGGTGCTTTTTATTGCACCACCATTTTCTGGAGTAAATATTTTTTGAAGTTTATTGCCATTCGCATCATAAACCATGGTAATTGTGCCCTTTCCTGCAACGTGCACTTCATAGGGTTTGTCTAAATAATTATATTTAATTCCATTTGTACCACCTGCTGCAGGAGTAGCATTTTTATTCCGGTCAATTATCAAATTTCCATTATCATCATAGACATAATCATCATCCATATTGGTTCCATCAGCAAAATCTCCTAGCTTGCCGTTTGCGCTACCCAGGGTTCCATTATCAGTTACCTTCAGCAATTTATTACTCAAAGCTGCATAGGTATATTGTAAATTATCAATTGTATATGGAGTAGTGCTGCCGGGTAATACACCCTTTTGTACCATTAAGAGCAGGTTCCCATTCAAGTCATATAACATCCTGCCCTTTATAGTACCAGTAACGCTAAAATCCATTTTGCTGTTATCCCATGCTGCTGATGTTGTTTGCCTTTCCTTATAGGCAGCATTGATCAGTCTTCCCGCATTATCGTATTTGTAATCATATTTGCGTTGCGCATCATCACCTTGGGTATTCCACAATAACCCTGTTACATGACCATCCAATTGAGCAGCGCCAAATACATTATCGCGGTTGTCATACCCCAGGTATAAGCCAAAATAATTACTCCATTTGTTATAATTACCAGATGTCTTAAGCGCATAATCTTTATTAATACCGCTAATCTCATTGTGTATATTATAGCTATAATTCAATGTTTCAATACCCGTAGTACCAGTGGTGGTATTATTATAATCTGGATCAAGCTTCTTGTTTTTCAACCTTCCTTCTGCATCAAAACTATAGTTGGCAATTGTTTTAAACGTATTGGCACCATATTTTTTTTGTATACTGGTAACTCGTCCAATCTTATCAAAAATATTTTTGGTTACAATACTATAGTTACTATACCCGGTATTCGCGGCTGTATGCTTTGTATTACTGCTCAGTTCCCGGCCATCCCACTGGTATTGGGATGTAATAGTGTTGGTACCGCTTTTAATATTGTCTTCCGCTGTTTGTATTGTCCTGCCTTTATCATCGTAATAAACTGTACCGGTTAAAAAAGTGGCTGTGTTTAATACACGGGTAATATTCCCTGTTGGCATATTGATCGTGCGTTGGGTTGGGGAAATCGCTTCCCCGCCAGTTGGATACGCTTGCAGGTTGTCAAATGAGGTATTAAAAGGTTTTACACCAGTGTAACTGTATCCGTCATAAAAAAGATATTTAACGACAGTTGCAATTGCAGGGTTGTTCAAATCAGAACTGCTTATCGGATTGTTATAGGTCGTGGTAGTGACAGATTGCGCGGATATTGACACGGTATTAACTCCACCGGCATTATCAATATCTGATTGTAAGGCTGCTCTTGTTTTTGTAGTGGAATAGAGTGTTGTAATCACAGTTCTGTCCAGTTCATCGTAAATATTTACTGTCCATTCTCCTGGACTTTTTGCGCGTTGGTTGCCATCCTGCATAAACACCACGCGGTCACGCTTATCGTAAATCATGTACAACTCTTTTGCACCGGGCGCCTTTTTCAATATTACCCTTCCTTTCCCATCATATTCATAACGAAAACATAATTCATCCAATACTTTCTGACCATCAGTGCTGTTAAAACTCCACCCGTTAATGTCGAGCCATTTCACTGCTTCTGGCTGAAAACGATAGCGCAGTAAACCAAACTCATCATATACACTGTAGGTGCAGATCCATCCACTGTGTGCTGCAGATAAACTGGTTCCATCCTCCAATTGCGTTTTAGTAAGTATGGATTGCCCGCTTTTGTTTACATATTCAATTACAGATTTTCCATTTTCATCTGTACTTCTGAATTTATACAATGTATTTGAAGGATATGCGCCACTGTTAACAGGTATGGCTCCGGTGGTATAACCGACGGAAAATATTTGCACATTCTCAGATACATCATTCAGTTCGTAAGAGGAAGAATTACCAAGGCCTGCCGCCCAGGAAGTTCCGGGGCTTTTTACATTATATACACGGTTTAATGGGCTGTTATCATAGGTAGGGTTACTAAAAGCGGCTGTTTCATTATAGGTTGCACTATAATACGCCGTTTGTTCTGCCAAAGGTCCGGTCTTAAATTTTCCACTTTCTGTAGTTGTGTTATATGGCAGGTAATCCTTAGGCTGTCTACCAAGCGCGTCATAGGAATAGAATTTTACCATATCGCCCCAGGGATTATTGCCATCCCTTGTACTTGTTTCCCTGCTGATCTTTTGCAAGGGGCGGCCAATTCCATCCAGGTATGTGGTGGTTTGTAATTTTTGACCAATAGGTAAATTATCAATCGCCTGCCAGTTTGTTTGGCCTGGCACCAGCACATCATGCTCCCGCACATAATTAAGATTCTCCCAATTGACAGAAACCAAATCCAGCCTGACTGTATTTGAGTAATATGTGCTTCCGCTATTTACCGTTTTACGACGGAAATAAGTTGTTTGCGATAGTGCTGTTGTAAAAGAAAGATTCTGTTGTGTAGCTCCTGAAATTGATGTGAATCCATCTACCGGACGCGTACTTTGCTCCCACTGATAGGTATATCCGCTGCCTGACAGCGGAGCGATACTAACTATGTTATCCGGAACCTGGTTATATGAAAAGGAATATTTTTCATAAAGCGGCACTACATCATAGTAACTATATTGCGCCTTCACGATTCCTGCAGAAATTAAGAATGCAGCAGAAATCAAACAGGCTCTTGTGCACTGTTTTAATTTTGCGAAAAGTGGTTGCATAAAATTTTTATAATTTCCTGTTTTCATACACGCAGGCTTTAATTTGGATGTATTTGAAACTCGTTTTATTAACTTTCTTTTAAGCTTAACTCCTTTTTGGTGTTTTCAAATTCCCGACTGAATATGATTTATAACTTGTAAAAAACCTTTAAAGGAATCACTGCAGGATTTGAAGCCGGCTGCATACCTGAGACAAAATATATATAACACTTTCCGTTTTTCTTAATAACAATTCTGTAGGAGCTGCCTAACAGGTTAAACACAATATTTCTATCAGCATTAGGCAATAACGGGGAATACTTAATCTTACCTACATATTGCTGCTGGTACCAGTTTATATTATTATTGTGCTGCAGTATTAATTCCAATTGTGCGCTGTCAGTATGATAGGGTGCTACGTAGGAATTATACAACAGCCAACCACTGTTGAGGTCAACAGAGAACCTCGTGGTATCAGCTGCTGCAATTGCTGCCTGGTTGTTCTGGCCTGCAGATTTTAGGGTCAATAAAATCAAGACGATCTGCAAGAAACTATTTCGAACGATTGCTTGTATCATGCTGCTTTTTTTACAGGTTATAATTAAGGGAAGAAAATGCTATGGTAGTGTATGGGTTTACGGCAGGGGAACCTGGTTGCAGGTACACATCCATTGTTCCACCCGGGTATATTGTAATTATCCAATTTCTGCCGCCTGTGCTATAATTTATGGTTCGCACCGCTGACGGCCTGCAACTACCGCTGATACTTGCGAGGTAATAAGTGGTTCCTGGTTGCATGGTAGCAACTGGATAAAAAACCAGGTAGAATGAAACCACACCGCCTCCGCTGCTTATACCGTTTGTAGGACTATAAAAGCCGCTAGCCATGGTGAAAGTGCAAGGACTTGGATTACAAGAAGGACTCACCCCCCCATCTTTCCACATTGTTTGATTATAGGTTGCACTATTGGGGTTTATGTCGGTACAGAAATAGAATATGTGATATTCTCCATTTACAAATTGACACTGAGTCGGGCCTGTCCCTTCATAATCTGGCTCCGTATCAATGATGCACGAAGCCACACCCGGTTTATTGGCATAGGCCTGCCCGTTTGCATCAATTTCATTTTGAGCCTTGGCATCTGCATCCGCCTGGCTGATAATACTACTGTACTTATCAGCAGGGACTGTATATGTAACAGAAGTACCTTTGTATCCTACCGGGCAGCCCTCTTTTGAGAATGTTTTGGACTTCAATACATTTTTAAATACCTGTATACAATTACCATTTGTATTTGCATAAGATTGGCCAAGCCTGTCCAGTTCAGCCTGCGCCTGCATATCCGCCACAGCCTGACTTATTGTACTGCTGTAAATGTTTGCCGGAATGGTATATGTAACTTTAGATCCTATAAAACCTGCGCCACAGTTATTTTTTGTAAATGTCTCCGAAACAAGCTTGTTATAAAATGTTTGAACACAGGGGCCAGTTGTTTTCCTTGTGGCAATATTGTATTCATACATCTTCAGTATATTCTTCGCATCATCTTTTATAAACCTGAGACGACCCTTTTCATCATATTCATAATAAATTACCCGGTTGTTTTCGTCACATTCACTCGTTTTGCCAATCAGCGGATCATAGGTTATCGAACGCATTCTTCCGGATGACGGGTAGAGTCTTAATTCATCAATAACACCTGTTCCACTTACAGTTATGGATGTTGTTCCCTGGGAGATATTATATTCATAATAGGTAAACCCGTTCAAAGTCGGTGCGGATTTAACAAGTGTTGCGCCGCCACTCACAGTAATTGTACTTGTAGTGCTCCAAAACGAGAGCCTGTAAGGTTTAGCAGCATTCAGATTACTTGAAAAGCCGTTGCTGCCATTTAAATTGAATCCAAAGCTCCCAGTAATAGAGGTGCCATTCACATAGCTCGCAGTTCCATTCAATGTCCAACCGTTTGTATTCGAAGTTTCAAAACTTGTGTATGCGCATTTATCTGTATTTACATCTGCGTTAACGACAGAAGCTGTTACAAACTTGTCATTGTAATCATAGAAATTAGTAACCGTTCTGTTTCCCTCATCCTTTATACCTATAAGCTTGCCAGAATTATTGTAGGTCAATAATTGGGTTTCGGTTAAATCAGTAGGGTTGCCAGGGTCGCCCGGACTCACATAAAACTGGCCACCGTAATATGGCGATGCAAAGTTTCTTTTCAGAGTGCGGAATGGTTTAATATCCCCATTGGTGGTGGTGGTATATTCTGTTACAGATTCATCAAGCACAGCACTATTTTCATATGTAACTGTCTTTACCGGAACAGATGTAAAATTGTTCTGGGCAAGCGTACTTAAAGTATTATTTCCACTTGCATCCCAAAACTCCCGGTTATAATAGAAATATTTTGATTTCCAGCTACCATTACTTTCCCTTGTGCTGACTGATCTTAAATCATAGTTATAACCAGAATAATCCGTTCCACCATTATAAATATAATCTGTTTCAGTTTCGGCATACAAGGTGGATTGGCCTTGCTGAAATACCCTTTCATAGGTTGTTTTTAATTCCGCCCTGCCGGTTTTTATAAAATATTTATCAACCCGCATATCCCCATTTGTCTGGGTAATATTCGGGGTATAGGGAGGGTTAAATTTATTCGGATCTTCCCAATCTGTATTGCGCTGGGAACTCGATTTTGTGACAAGACATTTACAGGAGGAATAACCGCCATACCAGTTACCCCATTTATCCATATACCTGAAATCATTCATTAAAAAGTCATAGACGTTTTCAGTCTGCCTCACTTTGTTGCCACTAGCGTCAAACACGGTGGTTTTTAATGGTAAACCATAAGCCCACGTGGCATAACGTTGCTTGGATGAATAGGCATCATTAGAGGGCTCCCATACCGGGTATTCTGCATCGCTTGTAAATTCCGTGACGACCTTACCATTCTGACCTGAGCTCTCGGTTACTTCCACCCTTCTAAATTCCGATGGCAACGGATTGGAACTTTTTAAATCATAATTATAATGTGCCGTTGAATAATAATCCCTGCTAAAATCCGAAAAGCAGGTTATCACAATATTTACGATATCCCCGATGATATCTAAAATCAATGAAAGCGGATTGCCTCCTGTTGCAACTGTAATAATATCCAAAATGTGAAAAACAACATTCAATACATCCATAACGGCTGAAATTGTTTCCATTGTTTGTTGCCGGCTGGTCAAACTTACTGCCGCCTGTCTTGAAAGTATTCCCGGATATTGATACTTATAGATACAGCATCCCAATGGCCAGCAACTATGACGGAATCCATAGTGGAACTTTTTCAACTCAGGCTCGTAATGACTTACGGTCATCAGTACGTTGTCCGGTGCCTCATATCCCCATAAAGAAGATTGCGGGTTTGTACCCTCTGTAACATAATTGTAATTCGTTACGACTGGATTTGTACAATCATTTGAATACCCGCCGTCGGTGGCGCTTGTCTGGCTTACATGGACCCCGCCTATATTAATGGTTTGACCGGACACCACGGCAGTATTCTGTGCGTATGTATATGCTAACGTACCACCCGTCGGGTATGATATTTTTTTAAGGAGACCATTGGCTGCGTAACCGGGTTTTGGATTCAGGACAATTGTTCCTGAACCGTCCCTGTTAAAACACAGCCCCCTGATCTGACCATTCGACAGTTCGTTTACCGGAATAGAAGATGAAATATCATTATTGTAGCAATCTTTACTATTATCTCCATTATAATATCCCCATATATCCTTTTTGTAAAAAAATGGCGGTGGCACAATATCATCGGTAGTGCTGCTGCCAGTGTTATAATCAAAAACATAAGGAGCATCTTCAGATTTAAGATCCACACCAATCTTTTTTACTGACACTAAACAAAGCCTCGCTGCCTTTTTCTGGTAATCGCTTACTGGAATACCATACCTGTTTTGAATAAAATAACTTTGTGTCAGCAAATACTTTGCAAGGTTTCGTCCCTGGTAGGTAATATCAATACCTGACAATACATAATCACCATTCAGGTCCGCCCTCTGGTCCCCATAATTAAAAGTCACCAGGTGCCCGTCCGGATATAAGATTGTTGATACTTTTGGGGCATAGGTGATTGAGGTCGCATAAGAAATAATAGAATAATTCTTCTCTTCATAATACGTAAATGAGGTGCCAGCGTGAGCATTTACATTCCGGGTAACATAAGTAAAGGTAACTTTGCGGTGTGTAAGGGCATCCTCAATTTCCTCGAGGTACCAGCTGTTAACAGTATAGGGATTTGCGATACCCGTATTATCAAACATACCTTCATGGTATACATTGTTATCTTTAAAGTTAGGCTGGATCTGGCTTCCAGTCAGGCTTCCGTCTGCATAATTAGTTTTAAGTACTTTAGTGAATTCTTTTTGTGTGAACTTGTAAATCAGGCCATTTTCGTCCTGGAGATAAAATGCATTGATTGTTGTACGGACACCCTGCCCCAAACAGGTCATTGATTCATCACGCGTGAACCAAACCTTTATTTTGCTGTCACTTAACATGATAACACTTCCCCCACCGCCACGGTCCAACACAAAAAGGCCGCTCTTACCATTAAACTGAAACGCGAATTTGTCTCGTTCTTTATCCGCCTGCACTACATTATGCTGTTTGTAAACATGGTTCTTATCTTCGTAAATGGGATATTTTACCAGGGCACCGGGGCAACCTTCGGAAGGGTCTGTTACATCATATAAGTAACCGGCCGGGTATTTCGTTTCATCTTCAGGGGTTCCTTCCCTTGGCTTTTGGTCATCGGGTTCTCCTGCCTGAATGCGGGAAATAACCCCACCTGAAATCAAACTCCACCCCTGTCCAATGTTAGAGGCTACATCATTCACCCTTAGTCCGTTACCCGAGCTATAGTTTAATGCAACAACAGTATTTAACCGGCTGTTATCATCCTGCCAGTTAAAAATTGGCAAGCCAAAATTACTGCTGCCTGTTTGCAGGTTTACCTGAGCTACAGATTGAAGTCCCAGGTAAATTCCCACCATTAAAATCAACGCTTTTTTCATACAATCTTTATTAAATAGTTTTTAAACTAAAAGCCATAGCCTATCCGAAATAAGAAAGGTTGTGTACGGGGCGTATGGTCATTATACAAAAAGTCATAGAAGAGCTGAATGTTTCCCTTTAATTTTTTGGACACCTGGTAATTACGGCTTAAACCAAGCAATGCGCTCTGTTGCCAGGCCTTGAAGTCTTTCAACTGCTCAATATTTTTGAATTGGGTATAATAATTCCACTCACTACCGCCCTGTATATCGAAACTCTTTTTCAGTTTCATTTTCAAATAGCTCCGAAATCCAATGCCCTCATTCGTGAACCTTATATTATTCCAGCCTTTTCCCAGACCCATTTTATAATTTATACCCAGTCCCGCACTACTTTTGTCGCTGAACTTATATCCTGCTTTGATTGAAATATCACTTGTGGTTGGGAGAAAATTCACTTTATTTCCAAATTGCAAATCTGTTCCAAACTCTAGGCGCTGTGAGAATTTTTTTGACCGCTGTGTATTCGGTGTAAAGAAGGCAAGGACGCATTATCTATTCCTCCAGCCTGGTTTAGTTTATTCTTCCATTTATTTATTAATGAACCAGCATCTGCTAATTGCTTTTGTATCAATTGCACAGGGCTGTTACTTGCTGAAACAGGCATACCAGCCTGAATAAATTGCTGCAATGCTGATCTTGATGCTAATCCATTCACTACTGGAATGGAGTTTCCGGAGCCTACGTTTGGAAACAACCCCGCCGGTAAAAAGAATTTTGCAAGCTGCGAATTTTCAGCAGCAAATTTTTTAAAAGCTGGAATCTGATTTAGTATTTTAATGGCAAACTCTTCTGATTTTTTCCTGTCTGAAAAAAGTTCCTTGTAGTTTCTCAATGATTCCACATAATAGTATGCCTCTTTATTCATCTTTATCAGCACCCGGCTTTTACCAATGTACTTTATGGCCTCATCGATCAGTTCATTTTTTCTTTGCCTGATAAAATCTTCCATAGCATCAATTTCATCCTGCTGTTTTTCATAGCCGCCCATTTTTTCTTTAGCTGCAGTCAATGGCACTAACAGCTTGCTGTCTAAATTCTCTTTTTGTTCATCGAGGTATTTAATGCTGGAAGCAAGTTTGTCCCGGTATTCATTATATTTGGCACGTTGCTGGTTGAATACAGATTCACCCTTCTTGTATTTTTCCAAAGCTGCTGTAAATGTGAGATGGTTGTTACCAAATAAGCGTTGCGCAGTTTCCGGACTGGTCTTTTCCAGCAGTGATTTAATTTTATTCTCCCAGCGTGAAAGTTTGGTTAAGGTTTTTTCAGTTTTACAAGAGACACGGCTGGTATATTTATCAATTTTATTTTCGACCTCTGTGAAGTATTTTTTGGGAAATTGGGAAAGCGTTTCAATTATAGAATCCGCCTTTACCGGCAATTGCCTTATAGTGTCAATTTGTGAAACAGCATTTATACCTGCTGCACAAAGCACTGTAACTAATATGAAGAGCCTGAGACGACTCATGGGGTTAAGGTTTTTAGTTAAGGTTTTTTGCTGGCTGCAATGTCAGCATCAATTATTTCCTGGCCATGTGTTTTTTCCCCTGTAAAATGTTTTTTTTCCGAAACTATAGCATCGCCTAATTTATTTCCCTGGAAACTTTATAAGTGTGCTGTATTTTTTCACAAGTGTATTTTCTTGGTTTTTTCAGTTCAGGCAATACTTTCCCTGAGCCGCGTTTGTGCTATTTTTTAAATAGGAAAACACAACATGATACCTGCACCGGTTCATACTGGTGTCAGCGTAAAGCCCCTTTTTAAGAGGGATAAATTTCTCTGCTTGAAGTGACTGTTCCCGATGGAAAAACAGTGTGGGTTGGTCTTATGAATACAGATGCAATTGATGCAAAGATTTCATAAGGGCGTTGTAAATGTATTACTCTTTTTGAAACAAAAAAGTGATGGGCGTTAATTTTTTAAAAAAATAATTTCAGACAGTATTTTTACGATGATGTTTTCGTGTATTGTCACACGTTAGTTTTTTTAATGGCTTTGGTAACCCCCAATTGATTGGAATTCCAGTTACCAAATACCCGGTTACAACACTTGCAAAAGGGCTGGACGCCCAAGCGATGTTGAGTTAAATCGTGGGTTTCACATGTATGCTTATTCAAACTGCCGGATTTATATTTGGGGATTAGTCTTGCTTTCGGACATTCAATTATTCGATGGGAAGTTATTTCTCACCATTCAATTTAATAGTGCGACAAAGTATTCTAGTGGATTATTGAATACGAAACGGAAATAAGGAAATTCCAATTGCGGGAGCAGGAGGATTAAGAAATAGGAGGGTGCAAATATTTAATACAGTATTACCTGAGCGAATATTTGGTCTTAAAAATATTCAGTACTGAATCAAAGCGCGTTTGATCCAGTACTGAAAGTTGCCCGTATAATAAGTCCCAATCCTTTTTCAATCCAGTATGCCATAGTGAATTTGCCGGAATCGGGTACAGCATACTATCGATCCGGCTTGCATAATGAAAGTATTTATCAGCATTCTTATAATAATTCCATTTTCCGATTTGCCTTTCAGTTGCAACTGAAAAGTAGAATTCCTTTGGTTTCTTATTTTGACCGAAACTGGTAAACCTGATTTTTGAACTGGCAATCAAAAGATCCCCGTATTTTCCCAAGTAATGATTACTATCTCCCACCAGGATCAATGTATCAAAACCAGTAAAATACGAGGGCTTGTCAAACCGCCGCCATTCAAAATATGCCGTATCAGCATTGGGTAAGAAGATATAACTGGCATTCCCTTTTCGTTCCTGTAATAGCAGGTTATGTACTGGTCTATCCAGTCCTATTGGCACAACAGTCCTTTTACATGCTAAAATTGCCCCGGAACAAAATAATACCAAGATATACCTGCTCATCTATCTTTCTAACTGGTTATTGATCAAATAAGGATTTGCGAAAATTCCTACCTGCCGAATGGCAAGCTGTGTGAATAACACCATCGGGTGGAAATTGATTGGCAGTGTGGGAATACCAACACCCCATAATGCCTGTGCCACATGACTTTGGCAACCCCACAAAGTTGTACCATATTTTAATTTGCCAATTCCAAATTTACCTTCCTTCGCGATGATCCTCTCTGTCATTCTTGCAAGCCATCGTCCATTCACGTTATTCAACTGTACCCTGAATGAAGTGGGAACCACCGTTGGGTAATAAACACCTCCCTTTACATGTGTTGCCCAATATTGCGCATAATCCATCACGTTTCCAAATCCCGTGGCGCATGGACCATCGCATTTATAGACACTTGGATCAACATGTTCATGGGCAACAGAAATATCTATTTTATGACTGCCATCCACACCATTTACCTTTCCTTCATAATTGGGTGCATTTACTCTTGCATGTGGCACACCGTCTGATTCCGCCCTGTATGTTGCATCCGTACCGTGGATACCTGCAAAAATATCCTGCAAGTTAGCCATAGCTCCAAATGTATACCCCAGGTTTTCCATGAAAGAATTACCTTTTTTACCGAGCCAGCCAAATTCACCAGTCTCTAAATTAAGTGAGGCAGCACCAAAACTAACACTTGGCTGAATTTCACCACCACTCAGGGCCGACATGCCAATAGAATTATAGGCAGAACTGAATATCAACCCGAACGTATTGGCCATGAATCCGCCGCCGGCCGCAATGCTGGCTCCTGTATAACCGGATACTGCACCAATGGCTGCGCCACCAATCATGTAACCCCAGGTCTTTATGTCGCCAAGGTTATAGCCCTGGGCTTCTGCAATCTTGTACCCTGTATATCCACCGGCAATAGCCCCGATAATAACAGCCACCACGATCGGGTTCTTACCATCCGGGTCAACAAAAATGGCCGGGTTGTTCGCCATGGACGAATAGGGTGAGGCATACTTGGTAACAGGATCCTGGGTCCACCACCTGCCCAATTGCGGATCATAAAAACGTGCAGAGAAATCATACTCTTCCAGCCCGGTACCATCATAAAATTCTCCATTCTGCATTTCCTTACCCTGGTAACCATAATTCACTTTCGGTTTGCCATATGCTTTACTGGCAAGGCCAAACATGCTTAAGCCAAAAGGATAATAGTGTGCCTCCTCGATCAGGGGTCCATGATTCTGTACCACCTGCAGGTTATCAAAATATACATCTTGGTTACTTTCATTGCTGCAGTACACATACAGGTATCCGCTCTTAATGATACTGATGTCGGGCAATACATGCGATTTTACAGCATCAGCCGTTGCATTCACCGGGTCAAAACTGCTGCCACTTTCCACAGGCTTAAACTGTTCATCAAACAAGATCCAGTTGATCCCTGCCTTTGGGGTTTGTCCGCCCGGTGCAGGAATATTATTTAATAAATTGCTAAGGTTACCCGTTGTCGTGGCATTATTATTCAGAATGGTACCCGTAGCTGTTCCCTTGCTGCCTCCGATCACCGCGCTGGTACCGGCAAAGGCATTAATGAATGAAGTCAGCACGCCTGAAACATTGTATGCGTTACTCGTGGTGCCTGCATTATTGTGCCACACACTTTTTCCAAACACACTTACCTTATCTCCTGCCATTACTTTCAGGGCAATGCCCATACCAAAGCGATCACCTGATAAACCATTAAGCTTATAGAGTTTTGTACTGGAGCCACCCGGGTTAATCGTTGGGTCGGGTGGCACGGGCAGGTTATTATTATTGTTATAGCTGTTCCCTGTAACCAACGGCCACCAAGCCAAACCGGATGTCGGAATAATATGGTTTGCATCATTGGTGATGTTGTAGAAGGACTGTTCTGTGGTCACAGCGGAGGGCTCGAGTGTCGCTGCCGGATAGGTGTCCTGCTGCAATTCATCAGTAAGGGTTACACGAATATTTCCAAGATGGTCCTTTACATAATAATCATAGGCATAATAAGGCCCCGGACCGTACAAGGGCGTTACGATCCTTGCACGGCCTTCATCATGGGCAATATACTGTAAGGCATCTGCCACATTTAAGGCCGACAGAGAGGGGTTACTGAAAGTTTTGGACTGGTAGGTAAAGCCGGCAATGTATGTTGTGGTGGTGGTTATATCCGTTGTGTAATTGTTACCATTCTGCACCACACTGGCATTATTTTCCTGTGTAACTTTTTTTAGTTTATTACCTGTCGCATCATAAGTATAGGTGATCGTTCCCTTACTGGTTACCACCACCTGGTTGGGCAGGTTCAGGATATTGTAGGTAATGGAGGAGATATTCTTGTTTACATCAGAAACCAGGTTGCCATTGGCATCATATCCATAATCGGTAGCTGTACTCAGTTTTGTACCCGTATAATGGAAATCACCCAACCTGGATGCAGGGTTGTTGGCGTTGTCAACCACATTCATGATCCGGTTACTGGTCTCGCCATTCATATAATTGTAGGAAAGGTTATCCACCACATTGCCGCCTCCCAGGATGAACCCGTTATGGGTAAGGGTTTTAATATTCCCATTCAGGTCATAACTGATCCCGCTTACCGAGTAGTCGATATAGGTTTTATCCCATGTGGCACTGGTTGTATTTTGCAGGTAGCCGGCACCGGTTAACTGTCCCAGGTTATCGTAAGTATAATCATACTTGCGTGCAATGCCATCTCCTTTTGTTTTCCAAACCATCCCGCTAATATTTCCATCCACCATCGGTTGTGCAAATGTGGTGGTGCCATTTGCGGTGGAAGACTTGTCATAACCAAGATCTTCTCCAAAATAATTAGTGGTACTTCCGCTTTGGGTGAAATTCCTGTTCACCCCTTTCAGCCAGCCCCTGACCGTATACTCAAAATTCTGGGTTTCCAGGGGAGCTGCTGCGGCATCGGTCCCAAGGGTTTTAACCTTTACTTCACCCAATTCATTATAGGTATAAGTGGATATTGTTTTTTCCACGCCGGAAATTACCGTTGCCGTTGGAGATGTATTGATAACACTGCTGATCGTTTTTGTTACGGATTGCAGCCTTCCAAGGCTGCCGTAATTCATCTTAGTAAGAATCTTATGGGTCTGGGTAGTACCCGTATTTTTTGCATGTTCCTCCAGCACTCTTAATGAAATTCCTGTCCAGCTGTATTGGGTGGTGGCCTTGTCAATACCCCCTGTGATATTAGTTCCCTGTGACTGCACTACTTTACCATAATCATCATAATAGTTAACGGTGTAGAGGTATTGCGAGCCACCCGTTCCCAACACTTCGGTCCTGCTACCAGTAAGGCGGCCCCTGGAAATGGTGCTTTGTTTAATTTGCTGGGGATAAGGAAAGACAGTATTGGATGCTGTATAAAAATAGGCTGTGTTATTTATGTTCGACTGGTCCATTGAAGCGCTAAGACCTGTACCGGATGTCCAGCTGTAATTATCATAAAAAGATTGAGTCAGCAATTCTGTAGAATAAAGCGATATATCGGGATAAGAAGGACTCACTGCATAATTCAGCGCATTACTGAGATGATAATTCAGGTTCTGGTAATTAACAGGATCATACATTAAACCAGTTGCTACCGGCCGGTCCTGGTCATCATATTGAAAATATTGCCACTTTTGCTGTCCCCTTAGATTACCGTCCTGTAGCATGACTGTACGGCCTCTTTGATCATATACGGTCCATACTTCCCCAGCCATACCAGTTTGGGTACCCGGGTTCTTTTTAATGATAACCCGTTTGTACTGGTCAAACTCATAACGGTAACAGAGTTCATCCGAGATGGTTGATGTAATCGTCCAGCTGCCGTCTATGAGGGCAACGGCTTTGGGAGTGATCACATACCGCATGTTTCCCCAGTCGTCATACACAAAGTAGGTGCAAACCCATCCTAAATGCGAACTGCCGTTCCCGTTATCCTGCGCCGAAGTGGACTGGCTCTTTTTCAGGATCACCTGTCCCTGTTTATCCTTGTAAACAATCACCTGCAGATTCTTTTCGTCGGTTACGATGGATTTAGCTAAAGTACCTGCAGGATAATAGCTGGTGCTGACCGGCACAGATCTTACCGCATTATCAATTGTCCAGATCCGTACATTATCCAGATCTGTATTTACCATTGTGCGCACAGTGCTGCCGAGACTGTTTCCAACCCAGGTGCTTCCCGGGTTATAGGTTTTTAATACCCGGTTCCCGGGTGAATTTTCCATATCCACCTGTGAGTAGAAATTGGACTCCCCAGGAAACTGGGTTTGATTAAATGATAGCTGTAAGGCTTCCGGGTTTGATTTATAATTTCCGTCATTGCCGGAAACAAATGGGAGAAACTGTTGCAGTTCCCTGCCCCATTGATCGTATTTATGAAAACTCACCGCATCCATCTGTGATGGACTGGACTTCCGGGTCACTGATTGCACCGGTCTTCCAAAACCATCAATATATTCTGTTGTCAGCAGTACCTCCTGCGTGGTCCGGGCGGGATCCACCACATCAGACTCGAGCAAAAGAGGTTTAACCGGGGCCCAGTTCCGGACCGTATTTAAATTTTGCCCTGATACATGTGAAAAGGCCAACAGGCAAAAAATGATGATCGTTATATGCTGTTTCATGTATGAAAATTTTGTTCTCAATGAATTCTAAAATTTATATTACATATTATAAGTACAACCTGATAAGTACACTGAATTGCCAGTACCGGGCGGTGTACCGCTTAATAGCCGGAGTGTCATTTGTCCGTTCGTTCCAACCTGTACTTCCCAGTTCCTGCCAGATGCATCCGTCTTGTTAAAGGTCCTTTGCACGGACGGTGCACAACCGCCATTGATAGTCGCAACAAATACTGGCACATACCAGGAACTAACCGGGCTGGTAGAGTAAAAGGCGATGTAGAAACTTGCCACACCCGAAGTACTGGAAATACTGCTGGTTGCAATACCAAAGCCGGGTGCCGCAGAGAAACTGCAGGATGCGGGATCCTGTAATCCTATCGTCATAAAGGGATTTGCGGGAGAACTTGCCACAGTAACACCAGTAAAGGTAACCGTCACATTGGTGGTACCTGTTGGATTTTGCACAACGCCATTCACTGTAAGCCTGGGTGGCCTGGGCAGAGCCGTCGTACCGGAATTGAAAACAAAAGTGTAGGTACCTGCCGGCAAATTCGAACAGAGGTTACCGGTATAAGCCGCGCTGAGTGAACAGGGGTAACTGGTTCCCGTGGCATTATTGGTGGCCGTCAGGGTCCACACCACGGCCGTCTGATTATTATACACCAGGCTGATCCCCTGCGATACGCAAACGGATCCATTGGCCGGATCGTTCGCATATGCCTGGCCATTGAGATCAATTTCATTAATGGCCTGCTGGTTGGCATCATCCTTACTCACCAGTGAAGTATATTTTGCAGCAGGCACGGTATAGGTCACTGCGGTCCCCACCTGTCCAACCTGGCAATCATTCCTGGCGATACTTCTTGTCTGCAAATCGTTGGTATAGGAAGTACCAGAAGGACAGGCAATTGATTGGCCCGCGAAATTCTGGCAGGTAACTGAAACGATATTCATTTCGTTGTCCCTTTTCACTGTCAGGCGACCATAACCGTCATACTGGTAACTTATAGAAATTCCTGCAGGATCAAGTTCACTCGTCTTGCCAACCAGGGGATCATAGGTAAAGGTGGTCATTTGCGCATTGGAAGGAAAAATCCTTACGTCATCGATAATTCCTGTAAGTGTCCTGGGACCTGTATAGGATTGCTCATTCAAAATCCATTTCCCATTATTCCAGTTCCACCACTGGATGATATAACTTTTTGCATTGGGCGCTACATAAGTAACCTGGTAAGGGGCTGCTGTGCCATTATAATATTTCTTACCAGTATGGGCGCTCCCCGAAATTCCTGACGGGTTCTCTTCAAAGCCTTCGTAAAAGAATTCATATTGCTGTGAATAGACCGTCTTCGGATAGATAACGGAGGTCTGCGGAATGGTTGGCAGTGTGTTTGAAACGGGATAGACACTTATATAATAAGAGCCAGCGGGCATATTGTTAAATGTCACCCCTGGCTGGTAAGAACAACCGGATCCTCCCTGGTTCCTGCACAGGTATCCACTCTGGTTGACCGGGCCCGAAACAGAATACTGTACGGTACAACTGCCCGTACCACTGACAAAACCCAAACTTAATGTCACCGAGCCTGTATAGTCTACTGTAAAATTGCCACCAGTGCCGGTAATGGTGTAGGTGGCAGTGCCCTGGGATGGCGCGTACACCGCACTGGCATTACTCACCCTGGCTACCGGGTAGATCTCATTATAACCATATTGCAGCGCAACGGGAATACCACCCGTTACGGATGCAGTTACAATACCGGAGTTGAGCTCATTGTATTCGGAGAACCGCGAATTCAACAATGTGTTCCCATTATAACTGGCCACTTCCTTTAAAAAGATCTTGCTGCCGCCAATCAAATCATTCTTTCCATAGCGGTTATGCTGCTGGGTTAGTATCACCCCGTTTTTTGCATCGGTTTCATGTATGACCGTGTTCAGGTTATTACCTGCGATCAATGTACTGATCACAGGACTTTCTGCTCCTGTCAGCATGGGTATATTGCTGTCATCCGCATGGTAAAATGTTTTGGTCAGGGTATTACCCCTTGAATCCGAGGTGGTGATCGTCTTTACCAGCTGATTATCGGGACAATAGGTATAGTTGGTCTGTGATTCCAGGAACCTTGCCTGGTTCAGCTGGTCGTAATCCCGGTGCACCACCTGTGTAAGGCGGTAATTTTCCTTCATGTGCGAATAGAGAGAGGGTGTCCTTGCATACGACGAACCTTCGTACCAGGAAACACAAACCCCCAGCACCCTTGAAGTGCAGCATTTTCCTGCATGATAAAAATAATATTGCGTGTTGATCCCCCTGACCGATAACTGCGGGCCATTTTCAAGTGAAGTGTACGTATTTATTTCTTCGCTGAGTTTTTCATTGTTCGCATTTTTCACGACCGTACTTTTCAATATCCCGCGCTTATATGCATAACTGGTTGCCGCCGGCACGGACATATCACCACCAAAAACATCGGGGAAATCTGAAAAATTGGTAAAGGTTGAAAAGCTGTACCCCCCATTCTGGCTGGTAACTTTCACCGATGAATAACCAACAAAGGCACCATTAATGTCATACACGTTCACCGGGTTCTCTGAATTTACCTGGTAGTCCTGGATGCCCCCCACACGCAGGTTGCTGTACACCGTGCTATAGGGCTGCCCGGAATTCTGGCCATTTTCCTTCACATAGGAATAGTTGGTGAACAAAAAATCTCCGGCAGGAAGGGACTTTGCTATCTGGGATACCCTTAAACCTCCCCCTGATTCCGTAAGACCGTTATCAGGTCTTATATAGGAATTCAGCTCATAGGAAATATTTGTTTCATTCCCGCTGACATCGGTTATCTTATTCAGAATATTGGCCTGCGCATAAATATTACTCGCGGCACGCAAGGCAGGATTCACGAATGGATCATCACCGGCCTGTATCGCATTGTAATATCCCCAGTAGTCAAATGACTTTGAAGTCCGGTCCGGGAGATTGACTGCCTGGTTATACGTGAATGTTTTTATGGTCAATGGTGTGGCAGTTTGCGCCGAGGTTCCAACTACCTGGATATTATCGAGCCGCAACCGCAATAAATTGGCATTGGTGGTGGGGTCACCGAAATAACTATGATTGAGTAAATAGGTTTGAATCACCTGTCCAGATGCTGTCTTCTTTACAATGGAAGTAAGCCGCTGATCAGAATTATCCCTCCTGTCATTTGCATAAGTAAAATTTACAGAACCGGCTGAACTCTGCATTACGGACAGGTATTGCGGGTTATTAATTGTTGTTGTAACGGTCCTGGTTTCATCACTCCGTCCGCAGGAATAATCAAATGTGGCGATCGTATAATTATGACTTACCCCATAGGAATTGCCCGTGTTGTATGAAAAAGTGATGTCATCCTTTGAATTAAACGTGGTTATTCTTGTCAGGTACCAGGTGGATGGATAAGTTACAGACTGACCATAGATCTGTGTGGTGGAGTTTTCCCGGGCATCAAAATAATAGTTGTTGCCCTGGTTATCTGTAACTATAAAAAATGAATTGGCATAATTGGCGGAGTTGTAAAAACTGTAGGCAAAAACTTTTAAGCCCGTGTTACTCTCAAATACAGGAACACCATTTTCATTAAATATAAATTTGGCAGTAAAGGTGGGGGTATGGATAAAAAACACATCCGGTTCCCCGTCCGCAGTGGGTACAGCTTCCATTGTTCCCTGGATCTCGTTTGGTATGAGCGAAATATTACCAGCCGCTGCGGCCACCCTTTGTCCCCATAACCCTGTGCCGATATAACCATTGGGCTGTTCATCTGGAAAACTTTTTAATACCCGTGAAATTGCACCGCCCGCATTTAACTGCCAGCCCAATCCCACGAAACTTGCATAGTCCTGCACACGAATACCCCTGGCACCCGTGTAGGTGAGGCTCACCGGTACAGAAAATTCTTTCGAAGGCATCATGCAAAGCGGAATACTTACCTGCGCTGTTCCTGAATATAGATCCACCCCAATATCCGTGTTGGATAATGACAGCCCGAGAAAAGTATTATTGGCTGATGGTACCGCAAATGAATTTACAAAGCCGGTACCCTGACCGTTCACCGTCCTTAACTGGAGGAGAAAACATAGTAACAACAATAACCTGCTAATTTTCATAACGAGAATTTTATATTGACTAAAAACTATACCCGATCCTGAATACTACCGGCTGACTGACTGGCCGGTGACTGTTCGCCAGCATATCATACAGCAACTGTACTTTGGCGCCCTTCGTCCACTTTGTCTTTAAGGGAATCTTTTTTGCAATTCCGATCAATCCCGATTGCTGCCAGCTGTTGTACTGTTGTAACTGCTGTATATTTTTGAACTGTGCATTGTGGTTCATTTCATAACCACCACTGATGTAAAACTGTTTCTTCATGCGCCAGTCCATATAACTCCTGATCCCGATCCCCTGGTGCGTGATGCTGATATGCTGGATGCTGCCGAGGCCGGCTTTGTAGGAGGCGCCAATACCAATCACACTTTTATCATTCAGTTTGTAACCGATATGCATTCCCAGGTCGGCTGTCGTGGGCACCAGGCTGTTGCTTTTGCCCAACTGCACATTGAAGCCCTTCTCCAAGCGTTGTTTGAATGTTTGTGTTTTTGTATTGTTGGGTTTAAAGGATGGCATTTCCGTATCACTATTACCTCCGCCCGCTTTCATCACCCGATCCTTTAACTGGCTTAACTGTGACTGCGCAGCCTCCATATTATTTCTGATTTGATCCAGTGCATTGGGACCTCCTGCCGCCACCTGGTTTTGTATCAGCGCATTCACGCCTGCCCTTGTTTGCAGGCCTGCAAGGCTGGCTGCAGGATTACTGCCGGTGGCACCTGGTACACGGAACAGCTGTGCCAGCATCCCATTCTGCTGGACAAATTTTTGGAAGGCGGGTATCTTATTTAAGATGGTGAGTGCGGTCTCTTCCGCTTTTTGTTTGTCACTGAAGATCTGTTTGTAGTTGCGGATGGTCTCGATATAGTAGTAAGACTCCTTGTCTATCTTTTGCAGGTACTTACTCTTTCCAATGTATTGCAGGCTTTGATTGATGAGTTCTTTCCTGCGCTCTTTGATGAACTGTTCCATCGCGTCTGACTGGTCCTGCTGTTTCTCATATTCACTGACCTTTTCTTTGGCTGTTGCCAGTGGTTTTAACAGCTTGCTGTCGAGCTTATCTTTTTGTTCATCGAGGTATTTGATACTCGTTGATAATTTGTCCCGGTACTCATTGTACTTAGCACGCTGCTGGTTGAAGACTGTTGCTCCCTGTTTGTATTTCTCTAATGCAGCTGCAAAAGTGAGCTGGTTGTTACCGAATAAACGTTGTGCTGTCTCCGGGCTGGTCTTTTCCAGCAATGCCTTTATTTTAGTTTCCCAGCGCGCAAGTTTGGTTAAGGTCTTTTCTGTTTTGTTGGAAATGCGGCTGGTGTATTTGTCAATTTTGTTATCAACCTGCGAGAGATATTTTTTTGGAACATTATTAAGCGTCTCCATTAATGAATCGGCCTTCGCAGTCAATTGCCGGGTGCTGTCTGTTTGTGCAACAGTTTGAATGGCCGTTGTACAAAAAATAATCAATGGTAAGAAGAGCCGGGCAGGACTCATGGGATTAAGATTTTTAGTTCAGATTAAAATCAACCTGTAATGCAATGGTTACCCGTTGCAAAACATTTTTATACTCGGGTTCAGGGCATAGTTTACCTGTACCGTGGTTACGTGGTTTTTTTGCAACGTAACACCACAGCAAAATGCCTGCGATTTACACCTTAGCCATTCAGGCTTCCCCCTGTAAGGGATACATTTCTCTGCTTGAAGTGAATGTTCCAGACCTGGAACAGGAAAGACCGGATTTATGAAAACAGTTGCGGGTGATGCATTGATTTCATATAGCGCATAAATGTATTATTCTTTTTGAAAGAAACAAATAACACGTATCATTTTTTAAAAAAATTTTTATGCACAGTATTTTTACGGTGGAATTTTTGCGTGTATACTATTACGTTAGTAGTGGCAATACTTTGCAAAGGGAATAAATGAGGGTGGTTGTAGATAAGGAAGAAGGCTATCCTTCTCCACGCTGTTTATCTTTCTTCCCGGGTTTGCGCAAGGCAAGTGACCTGGTCTTTTAAACAAAGCATATTCGGACGTTCAACAAAGAAGGGGGAAAACAGCGGTTCTACTTTTGTTTCATCAAAACAAAAAAAAATTAAAAGATGGAACAAAACAATTACCAGGGCGCTTTACAACAACCTTTGGGTTCGGGGTTTGATGCCCGCTCCACTGCCCATGATGTTATTAAAGGCATTGACCTCTCGGGAAAAATTGCGATCGTGACTGGAGGGAATACCGGTATCGGTTTGGAAACAACCAAAACACTTGCTGCGGCCGGGGCCACCGTGATCGTGCCAGCAAGGGATATTGAAAAGGCTAAAAGAAATTTAGCAGGCATCGCCCGTGTTGAACTGGAAACAATGGACCTGATGCAGCCGGACTCGATTGATGCATTTGCAGAAAAATTCCTGGCTACGGGCAGGTCCCTTCATTTGCTCATTAATAATGCGGGTATCATGTGGGTGCCGCTGCGCAGGGACAGCAGGGGTATTGAATCACAGTTAGCCACCAATTACCTGGCACAGTTCCAATTGACCGCCCGGCTCTGGCCTGCGCTGAAAAAAGCAGGAGGGGCAAGGGTCATCCATGTATCTTCCGAGGGACACCAGTTCGCCCCTTTTAATTTTGAAGACCCGAATTTTCTGCACAGGGAATACGAAACATTGCAGGCTTATGGCCAATCAAAAACCGCCACGAATTTATTTGCTCTTGAACTGGACCAACTAGCCAAAGCATCCGGGGTAAGGGCCTACTCCTTACACCCTGGTTCTATTGCAGGAACGGAACTGGGGAGAGAAGCATCACTGGAACTCTTCCAGCAAATGGGTTTCCTGGATGCGGCAGGAAATCTATTACCAGAAGTGGCGGCCTCCTTAAAAACAATCCCGCAGGGCGCGGCCACCACGGTTTGGTGTGCCTGCAGTCCTTTACTAAACCATATTGGTGGCGTGTATTGTGAGGACGCAGATGTTGCCGGAATTGCTGCGGAAGGTGCCGTATCAAAGGGTGTAAAGACTTACTCCCTGGATGAAGGCAATGCAAAACGATTGTGGAAATGGAGCGAGGCCATCACAGGCATCCGTTTCAATATTGATTAATTTCTTAAAAATAAGTTGTCATTACGGGCGCAAATTTTATTGCAGACGGAGGGCAGTCCGTATAAAACTCTTTCCTATGATTATCTCTATTTTTGTTCTACTTCTTTCCTTACTAAAAAAGGAAGGAAAGTAAAAAACCATTCAATGGAATACCAGGCAAAATATATCACCCCTGATATCAAGCTCTCCTGTTACGAGGATAAGTTTTTCAAGTCGGACATTCTATTCGAACACCATATGCTGATCTGGTTTATTTCGGGTGAAACCAAGATCGTACAGGCCGCTGCCACCTATATTTTCAGAAAAGGCGATATCTTTTTAATTCCCCGCAACCAGCTGGCCACCATTATCAATTACCCGGCAGACGGTGCACCGCATAAAACGGTGGTGATGCACCTGTCCACTGAAAGACTCAGGAATTTTTACGCAGGGCTCGAGGTAAAACCTGCTGTGGCGTCAAAAAAAATATATGCGTTCAATAACCATCCCTTGCTGGAAAGCTGCCTCGCTTCACTGGTGCCCTATTTTGATATGCAGGAAATTCCTGAAAATATCGCCCAATTAAAAATTACGGAAGCCATCAGCATACTGCGGACCATTGACAAAGGAATTGACCAGGTGCTGGCCAACTTTGAAGAACCCGGGAAGATTGAACTGGCAGGTTTTATGGAAAAGAATTTTATGTTCAACCTGCCATTGGAAAAATTTGGCTATCTCACCGGCCGCAGCCTGACCACTTTCAAAAGGGACTTCAGTAAACTATTCAACACGACCCCTCAACGCTGGCTTATTAAAAAGCGGCTGGAACTGGCGCATTACCAGTTCGTGGAAAAGAAAAAGAAACCGATCGATGTTTGTTACGAGGTGGGTTTTGAAAACTTATCGCATTTTTCATACGCTTTCAAAAAACAATTTGGCTATTCACCGACGGAGCTGTTAGGGCAGCGGGTGGGTAAAGTATAAGTGAGCCCAGTTGTATACCTGCGGAAATGATACCCGTAAACACATACAGCTTTACATGCCGTAAAAAGAGAGGCGGACATGTTGCAGTAAGACAACATTTACAGAAAGTTATCACCAGAATTTTTAGGTTCAAAAGGGGCTGCTGCCATTCCCACCTGAAAATTCCAGTTCTCTAAAAACAATAACGTTATCCTGATGGCTGACGGATTTATTCTTAACTTTTTATTCGATACCAGTATCGGGTCGGTCAGAAGGTATTCTCTTCAATTTTAGTTCTTAACTTTATCTAACCAAAAACTTCGGCAACGGTCACAACGGGACATGAAGCCTTGCCTATTGCCCGCCATCTTGGTTATAAATTATAAAACTTAATTCCCGACTATGAAACCGATAAAAGTTCTACTGCTGGCAACTTTAACCTATGCGTCAGGATTTATTATTACCGGTTGTAAGAAAGACTCTGTTAAGCAACCTTCAAACCCAACTATTGTCCGTACTAAAGCCGCCACTGAAATCAGTGCCACTTCAGTTGTTTCCGGAGGAGAAATTCTAAACGCCACAGACATCACTGACAGGGGGCTAATCTGGGGAACAGACAGTAATGGTCTTACTATAACAAACCCCTATAAAATCAGTAATGGTGCAGGTTCTTCAAGTTATACAGACACCATCCAAAACCTGCTGCCAGGTACCACTTATTATTTAAGAGCTTATGCAAGTCATTCTTTGGGGGTAGTTTATGGTGCAGCCGTTGCATTTACCACGCTGCCTCCCCAACCGGCTGTTTATATAGGAGGTTATCACGGCACTTCCGCCGCCTATTGGAAAAACGGCAAACTGGTTTCTCTACCGAATGGAATAAAAGCCAACGCTATTTTTGTTGCAGGAAATGATGTTTATGCGGCTGGAGAGAACCTTAGTGGTGGATCCGGAAGGGCAGTTTACTGGAAAAATGGAAATATTGTTTACCTGACCAATGGCGTCAGGTACGGGATTGCCAAATCAATCCAGGTATCCGGAAACGATGTTTATGTTGCTGGATATGATTACAACAACAACGGTTTTCCTTTCCCAATTGTAAAATACTGGAAAAACGGCACTGAGGTAAATCTTACAGCAGGCACACCTTATAATTACGGTTTGGGAAATTCAATGTATGTATCGGGAAGTGATGTATATATAGCGGGTTATTCCGCCAATCAGTCCCTAGGCAGCTATACCGCATGCTATTGGAAAAATGGTCTTCATGTGAGTCTTACAGACAGCACAACTTCTATTGCCGAGGCCAAATCTGTTTTTGTAGCAGGTACTGATGTTTACGTGGGCGGCCAGGTGCACCCGGGTCTTGGGATCGGGGGTGTGCAAATCGCTACCTACTGGAAGAACGGGCAACCTGTTTATTTAAGCACTGGTCCTGCCTGGGCTTGTGTTTTTTCTATTTATGTTAACGGAAGCGACGTCTACGCTGCCGGTTACGAGGAAAATTATGTAACCGGAGGCTCGGATGCAAAATACTGGAAAAACGGTGTTGCTTTTACATTACCGGGCTCTGACCTGCATAACAGTGCCCAATCGATTTTTGTAGTTGGTAATGACGTATACGTAGCAGGCATGAGCAGTGATGGTTATTATGATAAAGCCAAATGCTGGAAAAACGGTGTTGAAATACCACTTGAGATCAACTCTAATTTTTCCTATGCCACTTCTGTATTCGTGCAATAATGTTTTATGGCAGCTTTGTCAAACCCGCTACCCCACTTTCCGAATTTTCAGCTGTGAGTATGGCCAGCAAGCGGCCAGTAAAACCGAAAGGATACCACCTCATAATAACAGGATTAAGCGTAATGAAATATACGATGCGTTGGAGATTTATTAAATAATTCTATGGCTGCAACAGCAGGCAACTCCTGCTATTATATAATAAGCACAGACTTTTGCTATCCTATTATCACCTTTTATGACGTGTACTATACAATTTCAATCGCTGCCGCCAAAAGAATAAGTGAGCCCTCCAGCAAATGAAAATTATTGCAAGCCAATTGTAATGGGATTCCTTTCTTAACAGTAGCATAATATTCCTGCCTTTATTAATGATTTAATTTGCCGCGGATTTCCTGAACCAGGAACCGGGATAACATGAATATTGTTGAAGCGATAAAGCGTGGAGAAAAAGATATTTTTACCATGGTATATAATGATTACCATGTAAAGCTGTACCGCTATTTTTTAAAAAAGACAGGTGATGGGGAAACTGCCAAGGAACTGGTGCAACTGGCATATATCAAACTATGGCGCTGCCGCCACACACTTTCTGAAACACTTTCTGTAAACCAGCAGTTGTTTGTTATTGCAAGAAGCACTATCGTGGATCATATCAGGCACAAAACTGCTTATAAGCACCAGGCGGTAAGCCTGGATAACGCCCCGGAACTTTCCTATACAGATTCGGATTTTGAGGAGAGTGATTATATTAACAAGGCTGTGCATTCTTTGCCTCCTGTACGGAAAAAAATATTCATCATGAGCCGCATCCGGGGGTTTCAATATAAAGAAATTGCCAAAGAACTTTCCATATCGGTAAATACGGTGGAAGACCATATGAGTAAGGCACTGCTCCAGATCAAATCCATCACCTCTTTTTTGCTTTCTCTTTTTGTACTGATGCTGCAGCAGTATTAAGTTAATGTTACCAGCAGTGGCAACTGTATTCCGCTTTCGTAATAATTATAAACATTGTTTTACTGATGCAAATTTCGCAAGAGCAGTTTCTCCGCTTTTTGAAAAATGAATGTTCCCCGGAAGAGGAGGCACTGGTGAGCGGTTTTTTTAAAAATGACCCCGGAGCAATAACACAGTACCTGCAGCAGGAAGAATGGGATGCCATTGACAATAACGGTGAGTTATCCCCGGCAGTTTCGGAACAAATGCTGGCGCATATCAACGCCAGGTTATTTAAAGTTGCCGTGAAGAAAGCGCGTAGGAAGCAGCTGCAGGTTTATATGCGATGGGCCGCTGCGGCTTGTATTGTTTTAATGCCCGTGTTATGGATCTTTAAAACAATTTCTCCCTCCAATGAAAATGCTGCAGCAATAATTCCGGCCGCAGGTAAGGATACTGCTCTTACACCTGCATTGGCAGAAACCTGGGAGGAGCACTATAATGCGAAAAGCAAGCCACAGAAAATATTACTGAAGGATGGCTCCGTTATCCTATTATACCGGCACTCAGTGGTCAGGTATAAAGCATCTTTTAATGGAGATAAGCGTGATGTATACCTGGATGGAACCGCATTTTTTGAAGTTGCAAAAGATAAAAAAAGGCCGTTTACAGTTTTCGGTGGAAACCTGTCTACCACAGCACTGGGAACCTCTTTTATGGTAAGCGCTTTAAAAGATGCAGGTGCTGACCTGAGTGTAAAACTATTTACAGGTAAAGTAATTGTACGTTCTTTAAAATACCTGCCCGGCTGGTATAAAGACACTGTTCTGATCCCGGGTCAGCAACTGGTTTACAGTCCTGCCAAACAAGCCATGACTGTAATGGCATTCCAGCACCAAAACAGCAATGAGGATAACAAACTTAAAGCAGCAAAACCGGGAGAGGAACTCCGTTTTTCAAATGAGGCCCTTTATAAAGTATTTGATGATATCATGGCATTCAGGAAAATAAATATTCAGTACAACAGGGAGGACATACGCGGGATGAATTTTACCGGCAGTATCAGCCTTTCAGATGATGCTGGTGTGATATTGAATTTAATTGCGCAGATGAATCAACTGAAGGTTATTGCTGTACCCGGAACGGGTACGTTTACAATAAACCGGGCAGGTAAACAGTAGCAGATCATTTTATTAAAACAAAAAAAAATCACAGCAATGTGACAGGGCATTGTATTGCCCGGAACTTAAATAAAAAACAATGAGAAACAATTTTACCGGCTTATTTAAAGCATTTGCACCGGGAGTGCTGCTGCTATGTATGCTGCAAGCCACCGTACATGCACAGCAAAAAACTACAGGAGCTGCTCCCGTAACGGGCACTGTTATTACCGAAAAAGGCGAACAGTTGCAGGGCGTAACAGTTAAAGTGCGCAGCACAAACGGCAAGGAAAGTTTTATTACCAACACCAACGAAAAAGGTGTGTTCCGGTTTAACGGTCTTACCGTGGGGAATGTGTATCATTTTGCATTTTCCTTTGTGGGGTTTGAAGAGGTGGCCGTAAAGAATTTCACTATCAGGGCGAATGAAAACAATTCAGTGCTCGTAAAAATGAAGATCGCACAGGTGCAGATGGATGAGGTGGTGGTTACAACAGCACTGGGTATTTCAAAGAGGGAAAGGTCGCTGGGTTATTCGGCAACAACTGTTCAGGGTGAAGAACTCACCAATGCGCTTTCTGCAAACTGGGCAGATGCCTTATCGGGTAAAGTGGCAGGACTGAGTATGATACGTTCCGGCAGCGGCCCCACGGCATCCAATAAAATAATTCTCAGGGGAGAAAATAATCTTACTGGCGATAACGAAGCGCTTATTGTGGTGGATGGTGTTGTTATCAACCAGGGAAGCGGCCGCAGGAGCGCTATTGCCGGCGAAACTGTTTACGGAACCGGTAGTGATAATATGCCGGTGGATTATGGCAGCAGCATTAATGATATCAATCCTGAAGATATAGAATCGGTCACCATTCTGAAAGGACCGGGCGCATCAGCATTGTATGGGCAGCGCGGTGCCAACGGGGCTGTTATCATCACTACTAAATCCGGAAGCGCTAAACGCAAGGGACTGGGCGTAACCGTTAATTCCAACAGTTCAATAGAACAGGTTAACCGCTGGCCTGACCTGCAATATGAATATGGACAGGGATTAGCAGGTGCAGGATATTATTCTTTTGGCGCTTCAGCCGATGGAGCAAGTACCAGCGCCACGAGTTCTGCATATGGCCCACGCTTTAACGGGCAGTCATTTTATCAATACGATCCTGTAACACAAAAGCAGGGCACACAAAAAACGCCCTGGGTACCGTATAAGAATGGTGTGCGCAATTATTTTAAACAGGGTTATACACTTACAAATACTATTACCGTGGATGGCGGAACAGACAGGACCAGCGCCCGTTTTTCTGTTACCAATGTAAAGAATGAATGGATAACCCCCAATACAGGTTATAACCGCAATACGGTATCGCTTGCTGTAAATTCAAAAGTAAACGACCGTTTACAGATATCTTCAAAAATCAATTACACCAATAAATGGAGTGATAATTTACCCGGGGCCGGATATGGTAACCAGTCAATCATGTACTGGTTTATCTTCTGGCAACCCAACTCAGATCCCAACTGGCTTAAAAATTACTGGGTACTTGGCCAGGAAGGGAAGAAGATACAATATCCCTACAGCAGTTTTCCTGAGAACCCTTATGCCATTGCTTACGAATTTCTCAACAGTTCAAAACGTCATAATATCACCGGTAACATACAGGCTACTTACAGTTTTACAAAAGACCTGAGCCTGCAGGTGAGAACTTCAATGGATATGTCTTACGAAAGCCGTGCTCAAAAACGTCCGTATGATGCGGGCTCAAAACTGGTAAAAGGAAGTTACAGAACGCAGGATATTTTTTCGAATGAAGCCAGTACAGATTTCCTTTTAAAATACTCAAAAAAAATAAAGGACTTTGACCTGTCCCTTACTGCGGGAGGAAGTACCCTGAATAATATTTATAACAAAGACGAAACCCGCGCCGATTCACTCACTTATCCCGGTGTCTATTCCTTTGCAAATGCGGCTGGCCCACTGGTGAGCATGCCCTACAGCAGCCGTTACGTGATCAACAGTTTTTATGGAGTATTTACTGCAGGTTATAAGCGCTGGTTATTTGCAGAATTAACCGGGCGTAAAGACTGGAACAGTGTGCTTGCCACTCCCGAACGCACTACCAATGCCGGCTTTTTCTATCCTGCAGGTAATATTGGTTTTGTTTTGTCGGATGCTGTGAAACTGCCACAGCAGATCAGTTATACTAAACTCCGTGCTTCCGTTTCGAGCGTGGGAAGTGGTGGCACCAGTCCATATCTTACAGCTTACAATTATGAAACTGCAGGCAGCTTGTTCAATGGAGGATTACAGTCACCTGCCCTGCTTGCCAATCCCAACCTGCGCCCGCTCAGAACCATTTCATATGAAGCCGGTCTTGCTGTAAAACTCTTCAAAAACCGTGCAGGCATTGATCTTACACTGTACACCGGTAATACAAGGGACCAGCATTTAAAACGCATCCTTGACCGTTCCACCGGCTATACCCAGGTGCTGATCAATGCGGGTAAAGTAAATAACAAGGGTATTGAACTTGCACTGAATGGCACACCGCTCGTTTCCAAAAAAGGTCTTACATGGAGAACAGGCATTGTATTCTCTTCCAATAAAAATATCATCAAAGAACTGCTCGACAGTTCCGTGGTGCTCCAAACCGGGCCGGTGGGCGGCGGACAAATTGTGGCAAAAGTTGGCGGCAGCATGGGTGATTTGTATGGCAGGGGGTATGTGCGTTCTCCCGACGGGCAGGTGGTATATGATGCCAATACAGGCAATGCCCTCATTTCGCAGGATGTGATATACCTGGGTAATACTATTCCAAAATACAAGGTAGGTTTTACGAATGAATTCACTTACCGCCAGTTCCGCCTGAGCGTTTTGTTTGATGCGCAGGCAGGAGGTGTGGCACATTCTTTAATGAATTACAAACTTGCAGAGCAGGGGAAAACAACGATTACACTTCCGGGAAGATATAATGGAATTACCGGTAACGGAGTGATCATGGGTGCAGATGGCAAATACAGGCCCAATGATGTAATTGCCACCAATATTGATGAATACTACCGTTCGCATTACGGTATCGACAATGCTGAAGGAAGCACCTTCAGCACCGACTTTATCAAATTCAGGGAAGCCAGGCTTGATTTTTCTTTGCCGCAGCGCCTGCTCAAAAAACTGAAACTGCAAAAAGCGATGGTGGGTGTGTACGGACGTGACCTTTTCATCTGGTCTCCCTGGCCCATGTTCGATCCTGAATTTGGAACACTGCAGGGCACGGATATAGTGCGTGGTTTTGAAACTGGCCAGTTTCCTTCCACACGTACCATGGGCGTAAATCTAATTATCGGATTCTAAAAAACAAATTATGAAACCTGTTTTATATAAAATAGCTGCTCTTGCACTGGTGACGGGATTACTCGTTTCATCCTGCACAAAAAATTTCCAGGAGATCAATACAGACCACAATAATATTCCTGATGCGCTGCCACAGCAACTGCTGGCTCCGGCAATGGTAAATACCCTTACCTATAACATGCTGCGTAACCGTAATTTTAATAATGAACTGATGCAGGTTACCGTAAACCTCAGTGATGCGGAAGGGCAGGTGTTCCGTTATGATTACCGCTCCAACTGGTCTGATTATTTATACAACGGGCTGTATTCCCAGCTTACTAATTTTAAAGATATCTACCGCCTGTCGGCCGATAGCGGCAGTGTGAACTACAACAGGTCTTATATGGGTATCTCGCTCATCTGCCAGTCGTGGATATATTCCATACTTTCAGATACTTACGGAGATATTCCGTATTCAAAATCCAACCTTGCGAAAGAACAGCTGGTGTACGAACCTGCATTTGATAAGCAAAGTGATATTTACCAGGATATCTTTAAAAGACTGGAACAGGCCAACACGTTGTTATCTGCAGGCACCGCAATTGTCAGCTCCAGCGATCCTGTTTATGGTGGCAATATTTCCAGGCGGCGGAAGTTTGGTAATTCCCTTTACCTGCGTTTACTGTTGCGTATATCGGGCAAAGCTGCCATAGCAGCAGATGCTATTGCTAAAATCAAAGAAATTGCTGAGACCAACACATCCGCATACCCCATCATGGCAAGCAATGATGAGTCGGCCATTTTAAAATGGACCGGAGTGGCACCTTATATCTCTCCATATTTTTCTGTCAGGGAACAGGATTTCAGGCAGCCGGGGCTTGCATCATTTTTTATTCAAAACCTGGTGAACTGGAATGATCCCCGCATTGACATTCCAACTTATGGATCTGGTGGTTTTAACCGCTGGGGCATTGCTCCTTATTCCGGCGCTTACCTCGGCATTCCCAGCGGATATGCGCCAGGTGAGAATCCTGTTAAGAAATCTTATTTCTATTCCAATACATCAGCAGTTTCATTGCAAACAGAACCATTGACAGGAATGATCATGAATTATGCCGAGCTGAAATTCATACTTGCGGAAGCAGCAGTAAACGGCTGGATCAGCGGTTCTGCAGAAACCTATTATAATGATGGCGCATTGAACAGTATCACCCTGTGGCTTCCCAACTGGCCCAGCATGATCAACAGCAGCACAGGTTTGCCAAATAATATTGTAACATTTTTAACTGCTGCCGATATTCAATGGCTGAATACCTTAACAACCGACCAGAAGATGGAGCGGATCCACCTGCAGAAATATTACGCGTTGTTTCTTGCCGATATGCAACAGTGGTTTGAATACCGCCGCACCGGGCATCCTGTTTTGCCCAAAGGAGCAGGATTGCAAAATGGTGGCGTAATGCCGGCAAGGATGGTTTACCCGGTATATGTCCAGTCAGCAAACCCCACCAATTACCAGGCGGCCGTTGCAGCACAAGGCCCCGACATTATCTCAACACAGGTCTGGTGGCAGAAACCATAATTGCATTTATTATTTAAATAATCAGCATGTCAACCAATAATTATAAGATGAAAAAAATATTCCTTTATTCCTTTACTGTAATTGCAGCCATTTCACAATTGGGTTGTAAAAAAGACGGTAATTACCCCGGGGGTACCATCAGCCCCTATATTGCCATATATGATGTGAGGGATTTGTATAAAGGCAGTGATGTTACGCTTACAAAAGAAACCATGTTCGGCTCTGCTAAAATTACAGGCGTGGTGGTGTCGGATCATTCCGGAAATAATTTACCCGAAGGCTTATTGGTGCTGCAGGACAGCCGCCGTTTATCTGAATTGAGAGGTATTTCAGTTGCCATTGGGAGTGATGCCGCCAAATATGTGCCGGGTGATTCAGTTATTATTAATGTGGAAGGAGGTGTGTTGAAAAGAGAAAACGGCATCTTACAGATCAAAGGAGTACCGGCAAGTGCAATATCCAAAGTTTCCTCAGGCAATCCTATTGGAGCTAACAGGGTAACCTCAAGTGCCATACTTGCCAATCCTGAAAAATATGAAAGCCAGCTGCTCGTAATTGTAAAGGCAGGCTTTAACCCCTTACCTGCCCCCACCGATGTGCTGGAAGGAGACAAAATATTGAATGATGGTTTTGGCAATATTACTTTGCATACCAATACAGCAGCAACATTTGCTAAAAAGCCATTGCCTTTTCTTGCCAATTATTATGGTATTGTCTTTAACCAGCTTGCTCCAGATAAACAGCTGATCCCAAAAGTGCATATGCGGACTGCCGATGATGTGGTGGTATTAAGCTCCACAATTAATGTAGCACCTGTTATCATTACCGGTTTTATAAGTGACGTAGCCGGTGCTGACGGCAACTATGAATACATGCAGTTCATGGCAACAAAAGATATTGATTTTGCCGCCACACCTTATTCTGTTGTTGTTACCAATAATGCCAACGCATCCACCCCGACGGGTTTCCCGGTAAACGGCTGGGCAACCGGTGGTATGCGCACCTATAAAATGAATTTAACTTCCGGCACAGCAGCAAAGGGAACTTTTTTTTATGCAGGGGGAAGCGCCAGGACTATTAACGGCCCTTCATCCACCAGCATCAGCAGTGCAAACTGGATAAGGTCATTTAATTATACCACAACCGATGGAGACGGCTTTGGTACAAAAACAGGCGGCTTGTTTGCCAATAGTGGCAATGCATCAGGCTTTGCTATTTTCCCAGGTACTAATATTACTGTTAATTCAGTTCCTGCAGATGTGTTGTTTGTTGCCACCGGCGGTAGTTTGTACACCACCACGCCATCAGTGCAGGGCTATCGAATTGCCAATACGGATTGGTATGATATAAAAAATCCCATTACGCTTGCAGACCAGCCTTATTACCGCAGCGGTTCCAATACACTGTGCATGGCTTACACGACAGCCGACCAGGGATATTTTTATAAAATGGGTGGCGAATACAACGCAACATTAGGCAGGTGGATGAAGGCCCGCTCACAAAATAATGTGCTGCTTACAAAAACATCTGTGCTTAACGATATTGAAGGTGATGGCTCAACAAAACTGCTCCAATAAAATTAATCAAACAACATGGAAAGAAGAAGGTTTCTAAAAAATTTCGGGCTTGCAGGCGCCGCATTTTCATTGCCGCCAGCCGTTATTGCTGAAACAATCAGCAATGAGCCAGCAGGCTACAAACAAAAAGAAATAACCGTATCCGGAAGGGTACATAACAAAGGAAAAGGAATTGCCGGTGTACAGGTAACAGACGGAACAGCTATTGTATTAACAGATAAAGACGGCCGCTACCAGCTGATGACAGGCCCTAACGCGGACTTCATATATATAAGTGTTCCTTCAGGATATGCTTTTAACAACAATAAGGGTATTGCTCAATTTTACAGTGTGCCGGAAGGCAATAAAGATAACCACACTATCGATTTTTCACTGGAGCAGCTGAACAGTCCTGACAAAAAGCATTGCTTTGTGGTATGGGCCGATACGCAAATGATTTCACAAAAGGATGTTGAATTGCTGCAAACACAATCTGTACCCGACCTGCAAAAACTTCTGGCAGGTTATCCTGAAGGAACATTGTTCCATGGTATTGGCTGCGGCGATTTGGTATGGGATAAATTTGAATTGTATGATGGCTATAAAAAGGCTATTGAATCAACAGGCGTTACTTTCTTCAATGTAATTGGCAACCACGACATGGACCTGGATGCAAGAACGGATGAACTTTCCGCAAAAACATTTAAAAAACATTTTGGGCCGACTTACTATTCTTTTAACCGCGGTGAAATTCATTATATCACCCTGGATGATGTGTTCTTTATTGGTGTTGATAAAAAATACATCGGATACATTAACGAAACACAGTTACAGTGGCTGGAAAAAGATCTGTCTTATGTAAAACCAGGAACCACTATTGTTTTAAGCCTTCATATTCCGACCAATACCGGTGCGGCAAGGCGTGCTAAAAAAGAAGAAGAACTTGGCTCGGTTGTCTCTAACAGAAAGCAATTATACAAATTGCTTCAGCCCTATAAAGTACATATCATGTCGGGCCACACACATTTTAACGACACATGGGAAGATGGCAATATTATGGAGCATAACCATGGCACTGTTTGCTGGGCATGGTGGACAGGCCCCATTTGCGGCGATGGCACACCCGGTGGTTATGGCGTGTACGAGGTGGATGGCAGCGAAATTAAGTGGTATTATAAATCAACCGGGTTACCTAAAACAAAGCAAATAAATCTTTTTGGAAAGGGGCAGCACAAAAATTACCCCGATGAGATCATGGCCAATGTATGGAACTGGGATAATAAGTGGAAAGTGGAATGGTCAGAAGATGGTGTAAATAAAGGGCCGATGGAGCAACGTACCGCATTGGATCCCCTGGCAGTTGAATTGTATGCCGGCCCGGACCTGCCTAAAAAACACAAGTTTGTTGAGCCGATGCTTGCCGATCACATGTTTTTTGCAAAACCTTCCCAGGGTGCAAAGCTGGTGGAAGTAACGGTAACGGACCGGTTTGGAAATATATATTCAGAAAAAACCAGTCTTTGATCCATGCCAATTTTTTGAGCCATGCTTTATGCATGGCTTTTTTTATTTTTGGATAGACAACTTTTTCAGAACGGATCAGCAAAATTTATATAAGTATTTCCGGGCGGAGGGCTGGAAGGTTCCACACCAGCATCAAAAAACTTTAGTCAGTATTTATGGGCAAATCCATCTCATGGACAGAAAGGCAGCTTAAAGGCTCAGGATTAATTGACCTTGGCTTCCGGGACTATATTGCAGCCCGTTTCCTGCTTAACAATCAATTCATCATTCAAGGCCTTACCCTTGCAAGTACTGCGGTTGAAAAATACTTAAAATCCCTTCTCCTATTCAATTTAAGCGAGCGGGAATGGTATAACTACCATTTTGACCGGATTGAAAAATTACAGGACCTGCTGGACAAACATTATTTTGACGTAACAGAAAAATTTGATCCCGTTTTTTTATCTATACTAGAAAAAGCGTTTAAAATAAGATACTATGATGGTTTGAAACAACCGGTGGAATTTGGATTTTACCTGAATCAGTTTATTGGAGAACTGGACAATACAATCCATTTATTCGAGACATCAATTGGTCCTGAAATTTCGCTTAACCCTATAACACCTTATAAACAAGCAGTTCAAAATAAAGGTCGCCATCTGTTTGAAAATAACTATGTCTTAACCGGACAGGATAAGAAGACTTTCATGGAAAAACCAACAACGGCATTCTCTATTCATATTTACACCAGTTCATCAATGCATACGGAACAACCCGTTATTGGAACGGATATTACACCTCCGGTATATGAAGGCCAACTTTCTATCTTTCTTGGTTTCCAACCGAATTGGTTTGCCGATGCTTCCACTGCGTAATTACTGCCAAGACCGTATTTTGTTGCCCTGACCAAATTTGGCACCTGCTGTCGAAAAGAGAATAAGTGAGCCCAGTTGTATACCCCGGTTCGTGTGCGGAGTTCAGTGAGTGCTAGTGGCCTCACCCTGCGGCTGTACAAGCAGCCTCGGCCCGAAGGCAATTATTCACTCAGCACCAGGATGCCGCTATAGCAGTACCATTACCTAACAATCATTCACAAAACATAACAACATTCACCAGTTATTTTACTACAAATGTAATCGCATTCCAAAATCTTTCAATTATGCAAGCAACACACAGGTCACTGGTTCAATTTTTAGATTAGTGAACATCTTTCTTTCAAAAGGTTTTAATCTTTAAGTTCATTGATTTTTTCGGCTATAAACCGTTCTTCTATTTTTTACCTGCGTTTATGAAACTGTGATTTTATAATGACATTCGCTGTCTTTCGCAATTACCAGCCGGTCTTTATTTCAAATCAACATTCCAGTATTTCACAATTGCTGTAAGTTCTTTTTTGGTGAGGCAGGTGACTGCTCCGTGTTTGGGGCTTGTGAAATTGGTTGCCTTCATCACCCCTTCATTAAAATGACCGAGATCTTTAAAATTGATAAAATCATCAGTTTCACTAAATCCCATATTGCTGGGTCGCAACCCATAAACATCATACATCAGTACATAGGTATCGGAACCAATGCGCTTAAAAACATTTGGAGCCTCTGTGGAAACTTTTTCGGGATCAATTCTTTTTTCACCCGGATTAAAGTCTGCATTTATTTTGTCTGAGGTAGCCTGCCATACTTTGGCATTACCAACATAAAACATGTGATATCTATTACCTACTTTGGTAATGTCTGCATCTATTCCACCCATCCCACCAATGCGCTTTGGTACTGTTTCCAGTTTTGTGAAATCATCATTCGCATAAGAGTAATAGATATTCGCATCCTTGTTATTATACCGAATAGTGAAATACACCATCATCTTTTTTGCCTGCGCATCATAAATGGTTTCCGGTGCCCAGGAACAATCGATATCACCCAATTCCGGAAACGCTTTGTCAACCCTGAAATCAGCATGTGTCCAGTGAATAAGATCATATGATTTCATAAGTACTAACGCCCTGTTATTACCCCAGCCATATTTTGCCTGTGGGCGTTCCCAGGCGCTGTCACGATAGCCTGCTCTTTGTCCGAATATATGCAGATCGGTCATGGCAAGATAAAAAGCACCATCCGGACCACGGGTAATATGAGGATCACGAACGCCTTTTTGCTCCGCTAACTGAGCGCCAATAAAAATTGGTTGCCCTCCATTAACATCAGTAAATGTATAGCCATCTTTACTAACAGCAAAGTAGGCAGAATGAGTTGGGTCTTTAAAGTATACCAGCAAATAACCGCCCAGGTTTTTGTCCATTAGTTTTGGAGCTTTCTTTGGTTTTTCCAGGTTGGGAACGATAACAATGGATGGCCGTTTAACAGAATCCGTTGCCTGGGTAAAGCCTTTGGCTGCTGTTAGCACCAGCAATAGTAAAGCAGTTGTACGAAAAAAATGATTAGCCATATTCATTCTTTATAGATCTAACATTGTTATAAAATTTTCTTTGCCTGATCAAAGGAAATCATTCCGGTATTATTTCGCAAAATAACTTTCCGGGGGACCAAGTCTTGATGCCTTCAAACCTCCGGTGTTGATAATTATCTTCTCCAATACCACACCAGGGTCAACCATCCAAACCTTTATTGTATGATTTCCTGCACCCGGTAACTTTACTGTTGTTTTACACCAACGGGCCTGTTTTACCACCGTTTGCGCCCAGGCCGGGTTGGACCAATGCACTTTGAATTTATCCGGCACATTGGTGATGAAAGAAGGTTCTGCATCATCAATGGATACAGCCAATTTGATATCCCTGTCCGGCATAACATTTAACAAGGGTGATGTGATCAATATTATTTCAGCAGTATCAGATGAGAAAAAGTGCACCGGGTATTCCAAACAGGGTGCATTTTGTTTGGGTATGGCTGCAGTTGCATTCGCCGGAGCCGTTGCCCTCATACCAGATAAGGTTAAGCCATAATCTTCAATCTTTATCCACTTGTAATCCCCTTTCACTCTATTTTTACTGTAATGTTCAGCCTCAATAGAAATGATGTTACCGCTTTCGACAAAACCTTTGAAGGAGTTGTTAGGATTTATGGGATTGAAAGCATTGACTTTAACAGTGATAGTCTTACCTCCACCATTGATTATTATTTCACCGGATGATGAATTCTTTGGCAGGGCGTCTGGCTTAATATAAACCCATATACGCTTATCGAGTGTATCGATAATACCTTTTGATTCACTCAGCTTCAGCCATGGAACTGTTGACGTGATGGTATAATCAAACGAACCCTTTCCTCTGTTGAAGATGTCAATATAATGCTGTTTGTTGGAAAACACATCCAACATTGGTAAAACGGCTGCCTTGCCTGATGAAGGCCAGCTCTCAATACTGCCTTCAATGCCTACACCCATATCCGCAGCGTCGGGCACTATAATTTCTTTTAGCCTGATCGCATTTAAATTGTTGGTTCGTGGCGGAGCCCAGTTTGTATAGCCGATATGGGACTCATCCATAAAATGGTTCCATTTTCCACCGGCAAACACATGATTATAATGATACATCAACAAGGAATCGGCATTGTACAAATCTCTTGTTTTATTTGCCATAGCATTTGTGGTGGCACGTTGCTGACCAGCATAGAGTTCATTCTTTCCTGCAGCCACATACAATTCCACTACCTGTGCACTTGCTTTAGCAGGAAATAAAACGATCTGATAGAATGCATCCTTTTTTTCTGAGGGCAATTTTTCATAGATGCCTTCAGCCTTTTTTACGATGTCATTGAATTCGTTAACTACATTCTCCGCTTCGTTGTAATTAAAATTACTGTACGTGTTGGGTGAAAGCGACTCCGGCTTGCATCTGCCGTTGAACTTTGTATATTTTGCAAGTATGTCCGCTATACCGTCCGCATATTTGCTTCCGAATTCCCTGGCCGCCCATCCGCGTATAAATTCATTGATATTATTGTTTTGCCAGCGATTGGTGTTCCATCCAAGGCTCATAAAATATTCCATGGGCAATTCGTAGCCCCTGAAATGCCCCACGTTAACAACCCAAATCTTATCGGCACCGTATTCTTTTGCAAGATGCATTTGATCCCAGATCTTAGGCAATGGATTGGTGTTAATCCACTCATAACTTCTCGGGTCTCCATGGTAATCGAAATGATAATAAACACCTGCACCGCCGCTTCTCTTCCGCTCTGCAGCGTCGGGAAGCCTGCGAATATTTCCCCAGTTATCATCTGCCCATAACAGTGTAATGTTGTCGGGCACCCGCATACCGTGATTATAGTACTCCATGATTTCTTTGTACAAACACCACACCTGCGGCACTTGTGTAATGTCATTATTCATCTCCTCTTTAATAATTTGCTGTTGCTGCTTCACAATACCCTCCACCATGGAAACATTCTCATCAATGGTGCCTTCGATTTCCGTATCATTGGCACCACGCAGGCCCATCGTAATGATGCTTTCGTAGTTTTTATTTCTCACAATACCCTGGCGCCAGAATTTGGCTAATGTATCTGCATGTTTCCTGTAATTCCAGTTGCCGAGTGTGCGGATATACCGCCTGTCCCATTCCTGTTGCGACCTTATCATTGGCTCCTGGTGTGATGTACCCATCACAATACCATATTCATCAGCCAGGCGCGGATTCTCAGGGTCATCTTCGTTAAAGGCGTTTGACCACATAGCCGGCCATAAATAATTGGCTTTAAGTCTTAGCAATAATTCAAAAACCTTAGCATAAAATTCATGGTTATAATTGGCTACGTTGTTACGAACCGGAGGGTCTCCGCCGGGCTTCACATTGCCAAATTTTTCCCTGACCCATCTTGTCAAATCGGGGTCTTCATCATTTATGAAAATGCCACGGTATTTAACGCTTGGGCCTTCTGTATACCGAACTGGTTTTACATACAAAGCTGCTTTGTGTTCAATGGCCACATCGGCCCAGTAATACCAGGGTGAAACACCGATTTGTTCAGAGACATCATAGATACCATAAATAGTTCCCCTTTTGTCACTGCCTGCTATTACCAAAGCCCTGTCAACATTTGGAAATGGATTTTGAACAACCTGCACTAAAAAATTTTCCCATTTTCCATTGATAGTGGTGACATCAATTTTTTTATTCTTTATCAATTGGTCTATTAGCGCACTTTTGCCAATAGTTCCCGCAATCACCATTTCTTTTTGTGCAGTTGCAAGGCTGTTAATCAACAAGGGCTGAATACCGGTTACTTTACCAATGTCACCTTGCAGATCATTCAATGCCCGTAATACACCGGCATAGTCGTTTGAGGAAACATACAGGGGTATTGATTTTCCCGGGGCGGATAATGTAAAATAGTTTTTACCAGGTTGGGTAACTACACAATTGTCGTGTCCTAATGCCAGCACCGCACCGTGTAAAAAAATAATGAACAAAATTGAAATGAAAAATTGTTTTATTCGTATCATATCATTCTGGTTGTTACGCTTGGCGTTATTTATATGAATTTTTTATTTTTTCTGTTAGTATCATTCAGCATTGAACTGCCACCAGTCAAAATTGAACAGTTCTTTTTCCCCCCTGAATACAAAATATATATCATGCACACCTGTTGTCTTTTTCAGCGGTGTTGTAATCGTTTTATAAACATCACCTTCGGCAGATGTCGTCACATTTACTACTCCTATGGCCGGGCCATTGATCCTGTCTATATGAATTTCCATTTTCCCTCCGTACAGCGAAGCCAGGTTAACGTCGATTGAAGAGGCCCCGTTTGCAAAGTCCACCCCCTGCACTTTGATGTAATCACCATTATTTATGGAAGTAACAATGACCCTGTCAAGCACTTTCTGACCCCTGTTCCATGGATTGTGACGCTCCCACTCCGTTACCACATCTGTTTTAAGGCCTTCACTATACGCAATGGTTTCTGCTTCTACCCTGCGGAAAGGATTTAGTGTACCAATTTGCTTAACACCTGTCGTTGACCAAAAGGGAAGTTTTTGTATACTGCCATCATCATTGAAGGTTAATTTTTCCACGCAGATGGACCGTCTTTCATAATGCTTCGACATAATTTGTTTTCCAATATTGTAATTAAACCCAAACACATAGGTATTACCCTTGTAGTCTACTATCCCCGGGTGATTACCACTTGACCGCTGATCTCCGTCCATGATGGAACCCTTATATACCCAGGGGCCTGTTGGTGAATTACCCATCGCATAGCCAATGCCTTCAGGACAACAAGTGGATGCATAAGCCATGTAGTATTTACCATTGCGTTTGTAAGCCCAGGGGCCTTCCTGGTAATGAAAAGGATCTGGCTGGCCTTTTACTTTAGCAACTGAACTATCCTTAACAATGCCGCCCGAATAAGAGATCATGTCATTATTCAGTTTTACATAATACAGGTTGGGATTACCCCAATACAGCCAGGCTTGCCCGTCATCATCTATTAATACAGTGGGGTCAATATCATCAGAATTATTTTTGATCAGCGGCTTTCCGATGGGATCTGTAAAAGGCCCATAAGGGCTTTCGGATACCAGGACACCGATGCCAACACCAGCAGGCATGGGGCAATACAAATAAAATTTACCATTGCGGTAAACACACTGAGGCGCCCAGGCTCCGTTATCGGTATTTACCCATTTGAAGTTTTTTAAAGAAGCCACAACTCCGTGGTCCGTCCAATTTACCATATCGGCAGAGGTATACAACAACCAATTCTGCATTTTAAATCCGAATGCATCATCCTCGTCATGGCTTGTATAAAGAAATACCGTATCGTGATAAACCAAGGGCGCAGGATCAGCCGTATACTTTGTTTGAATAATTGGATTTTGTGCAGGCAAATTTACCAATGGTAATACCAGCGCCAAACTGGTTATAATTTTCAGCAACTTCATTTCAATTTAAAATTTATTCATTTTAATTAAGCGTTACTATAACTGATCATTTCACAGGAGTAAACTTGTACAGAACCACACCATGAACAGGTACTTCTATATTGATTTGTTCATTTTTTGTATTCAGTGTCCGGATATCCTTTTGCCTCCACAGATCACGCACTTTTTGCTTGCCATTCATACCGAGCTTTTCAAAATCTTCATATAAAAGATTGATTTTATCAAGACCAAAATTGCAGAAACCAACAGCACGGCTGCCGTCTTCCAGTTCTTTTACATAGATACGCAGATCTCCAATTGTTTGTACACAAGTTGCCTGTTTGCCCAAAGGATCCTGGTTAATGCCGATCACTTCGTCGTTAGTCAGCAGGTTCAATGTAAATGCATCCAGCTTCTCCATATCACAACCAATTAATAGCGGCGCAGCGAAAAGGCTCCAAAGACTAAAATGGAGATATTGTTCATCGGGTTTCAGTTTGCTTGGATGCGGATTGCCCCAACCTACAGTGCCAACCACCAGCATATCAGGATCGTTCCAGTTACCAGGCTTAGACCATGGCGCAGATTTGTCTTGCGCCAGTGCGATGTTTTTTACACTGGTCCAGGTATCGGTAATATCATTTGTGGTGCGCCAGCAATTTCCACCTACAGAGTCGCCCCATTTCCAAACATCCGACATACCATATTGGCAAAGACTAAAAACAATGTCACGCTGTTGTTCGCGGAGATAATCGCCCATCCATTTATAAGGTTTTTGTGCAACAGTCAAATCATTTCCGCCCCTGTAGGATAAAGAAGATACTTTATACGGATCATTATTGGGCAGCCCATTGATAACATTGCCGTAGCTGCACCAATCGTATTTCAAATAATCAAAGCCCCATTTTGCATAGCTTTCTGCATCCTGTTTTTCATAACCAAAACTTCCTGCACAACCACCGCAGGTCCATGGGCCGGGACTGGAATATAAACCAACCTTCAGGCCGAGACCATGAACATAATCAGCAAGCGATTGCATATCATTGAACCTGACATTGGGTATAATGTTTCCATTGTCATCCCGTAACTTTCCACGCAATGTTGAATCTTTGGAGCCGCGGTGATTTTGCCAGAAGTCATCGATGTTAATATAAGTCCAGCCATGATTGATCAAACCGCTTTTCACCATCGCATCTGCGGCACGTTTTACTTTGTCTGCAGAAACCTCACCCGCGAAACAATTCCAGCTGTTCCACCCCATTGGTGGTGTCAATGCAATGCGATCACCACAAACAATGCGTAACTTTCTATCAGCCGAACCTTTTGCGTTTTTTGCAATCAATGTAACAATATAAGTTCCCTTCAATGAAAGTTTACCTGTGATGATTCCTGTTTTCGAATCAAGTTTCAATCCTGCAGGCAAACCCTTGGCAGAAAAATTCATAGGCCTGTCGCCTGTTGCTGCAATTTGAAATTGAAAAGGAGAAGCAGGGCGTACACCAAAAACACTGGCTCCATTAATCCTTGGCTTAGCAGAAGGTATTGGTGTAAGAATATAAGGTTCTGAAGGGACTAAACTAATTGTGGCAAAACCTGTAACACCCGCGGTTTCAAATTTTGCATCGGCCCAATCTGCATGATCGTAGTAATTACCATTGCCACCATCGGTTACAACTAATTCCAATCTTTTTACTCCGGCAAGTTGCACGGAGCAAGATTTGGGCGCATCCCCCAACCGCATGATACCACTTGACCAAAGTTTTTGCTTATCGCCATACACAACAAATTCGACAGCAGGCTCATGACCTTTTATCTCATCATCAATGCCTACCTGCGCCATGAACAAAGTTGCCTTCCCATCGAGCTGAATGAGCAAAGAACTTTCTGCATGAGTACCGAAACCACGTTCAAAAGTTTTACCACCGATGGTTATTGTTCTGCCATCAACAGATTTATTTTTCCGTGGAGTACCAAATCCCTGTGTAGCTGTACTTAGGTCCAGCTGGTCAAGCCAGACGGTTTGTGCAATTAAACTGTTTGCTCCAATGATGTTGAAAACCAGAAAAAGACCCATTAGTCTTTTTAATTTGCCTGTACTTTTATTCAGATCCATTTTCTCTTTCTGTTTTATTCTGATTGGGTTAAAAATTTGTTTCTTATTTAGCATTAAACTTCCAGCGGTTAAAACTGAACAGATCACCATCACCGCCTTTGAACACGAAATACACATCGTGTATACCTTTTACTTTTTTTACTTTACATGATTGTGTTGTCCAGGTTTGCGTACCTCCGGTGCTTTTTACTTTGCAAGTGCCAATCAAATCGCCATCAATATTATCTAAATGAATTTCGATGCTGCCGCCATTTACCGAAGCAATACTTCCATTAAAAGATGCAGCTCCTTTTTTAAAATCAACACTCCGCACTTTGATGTAGTCTCCATTATCAATACCGGTTACATACATACCGGCCGAACTATCTGAAGCGGTTTCAACACCTTCTTCCCATGCAACCGTTTCTGCTTCTGTCCATTTGTAAGGATTCAAATTAGCAACCGGATTTACGCCTGCAGTTGTTGGTTCAATACGGGGAATGGTTCCA
>JABLTH010127744.1_pt1 | contig 92683 bp, 86 predicted proteins | sample 7875711 | NCBI WGS metagenome assembly JABLTH01 (sample SAMN14941262, study PRJNA633318) | bioreactor metagenome | isolation source: bioreactor | place: China | collected 2019-03-05
CGCCCCGGTGAGCGCAACCGGGGTGCCGTCCGCCACCAGCCGGCCGCGATCGAGGATCGCCAGTCGGTGGCAGCGCTCGGCCTCGTCCATCAGATGGGTGGACACCAGCAGCGTGGTGCCGGCATCGGTGAGTTCGAACAACGCCTCCCAGAACTCGCGGCGGGACTCGGGATCGACCGCGCTGGTCGGCTCGTCGAGGAACAGCAGCTCCGGCTCGTGCATCACCGCGCAGGCCAGCGCGAGGCGCTGCTTCTGGCCACCGCTCATGGTGCCGGCCAGTTGGTTGCGGCGATCGGCCAGGCGGTAGCGATCCATCAGCTCGGCGATCCGCGCGCGCTTGCGCTCCCGCGGCACGCCGAGGATCTCGGCGATGAAATCCAGGTTCTCGCCCACGGTGAGGTCGGCGAACAGCGAGAACGCCTGGGTCATGTAGCCGATCCGCCGGCGCAGGTCCTCTGCCTGCTGCGGCACGCGCAGGCCGAGCACCTCGATGTCGCCGTCGGTCGGGGTGAGCAGGCCGCAGAGCATGCGGATGGTGGTGGACTTGCCCGAGCCGTTCGGCCCGAGGAAGCCGTATACGCGTCCGCGCGGCACGTCCAGGTCGACGTGGTCTACGGCCAGCAACTGGCCGAACCGCTTGGTCAGGCCGCGTACGTGGATGGCCGGCGCGTCGCTCACGGCGTGGCCGGCGTCACGCGCACCGGCAGCCCGGCCGGCAGGTCGGAGGGCCGGTCCAGCGTCACCTCGGCCAGGTAGCTCAACCGGGTGGCATCATCACCACTCAGCGCGTAGTACGGCGTAAACACCGGCTCGGCGCGCAACAGGCGAACGTGGCCGGCCAGCACCTGATCGCGGCCCTGCACCCGGACCTGCACGGCGCTGCCGACTTTCAGCTGTGCACGCATCGCCACCGGCACGTAGATCCGCGCATAGGGGCGATCGCCGACCAGCTCGATCGCCAGCGGCGCCCCGACCGGGGCCTGGTCGCCAAGGCGGTACGGCACGTCGTCGATGCGGCCGTCGCGAGGCGCCACCACATGCAGCTTGCCCAAGGTGACGCGCAACGCATCGGCCTGGGCCCGTGAAGCATCGACTGCGGCGCGTGCCTGGGCCAGTTGCTCGATGCGGGTGCCGTGCAGCAGCTGATCCAGCGCGGCGCGCGCAGCGTCGGCCTGGCCGCGGGTGTTCTGGGCGTTGGCGCGGGCGCGATCCAGGTCCGAGGCGGCTACGGCATCCCTGTCCTGCGCTGCAACCCGCTGCATGCGCTCGAGGTAGCAGCGCGCATCGCGCGCCTGCGCCTCGGCGGCGGCCAACGTGGCACGCGCCCTGGCGATATCTTCCCGGCGCGGCCCGGCGACGCCTTCGGCCAGCACTTCCTGCTGATGTTTCACTTCCGCAAGGGCGGCATCCAGGCTGGCCCGGGTATGGGCCGGATCGAGATCGAGCAGGGGCTGACCTGCCGTCACCGCCGCTCCGGCCCGGACGTGGACGGCCACGATGCGCTCGGCGGCCGGTGCCGGCAGCGTGATGCGATCGTATTCCAGCGTGCCAGGAGCCTCACTGCCCGCATGCTGGCAGCCAGCCAGCAGGAGCGCGGCAAGGCCCAGCGCGAAAATTCGGCCACTCATCGGGGCGTCTCCTGGGTGGGCGCCGCCAGGCCGTGGGCGAGCAGCGCGAGGGTGTGGGAAACCAGCGTCGGCATGTCCATGCCGGGCATCCCGAACGCCTTCTGCCAGATCGGCGCACCGGCGGCCGGGAACAGGGTCAGTCCCACCAGCGAGACCACCAGCAGTCGCGGGTCGATGCCCGGCGCGAGCTGGCCGGCCGCACGGGCTGCCTCGAAGCGCTGCGCGAGGACCTGAGGCAACGAGGGCATCACCTCACGGAATACGAATTCGCGCAGCGCACCGCCCTCGCACAACACCTCGCGCACCCACAAGGCCGGCAGCCAGGGCAGCTTCGCAACAACGCCCGAAACGCCTTGCGCAAATGCCTGGGCGAGCTCGAGCGGCGTCTCGCCGACCGAGGCCAGCGTCTCGCGCAGCGGCAACACGGCCGGCATCAGGCGCTCGCCAAGCAGGGCGCGCACCAGCGCATCCTTGTTGCCGAAGTAGTAATGCAGCATCGCCGGGGTCACGCCGGCCTCCCGGGCGATCGTGCGCAGTGAGGCTGCAGCGATACCGGTGCACGCGAACTGCGTGGCGGCAACGTCGAGCAGACGGCCGCGCAGATCGCCATCGTCGCCGGCAGGGCGACCGACACGGCGACGGCGGGCTTTGGCAGCAGCGCTTGCAGAAGGCATGATGCATAAATTAATTCAATGATTAATTTAAATGCAAGAGTGCCGATCCACCCGCGCTGCCAGCCCACCCCTCACGGCGGAACAACCTCCTTCCGCGGTATGCTGGCGGGTCTATGAGCCCCCTGAACCAACGCGACTTCACCCTCGATCCGATCGACAACGCCCGCCTCGCCAACCTGTGCGGCCCGTTCGACGAGCACCTGCGCCAGATCGAGCTGCGCCTCGGCGTGGAGATCAACCACCGCGGCGGGATCTTCCAGGTGATCGGCGAAGACGCCACCACCCGCGCGGCGGAAAAGGTGCTGCGCGCGCTGTATGACGCCACCGAGACCGAGTCGCTGACCGGCCAGGTGATCCACCTGCACCTGGCCGAGTCCGGCATCGAAGCGATCGCCGACCAGACCGCCGAGTCGGCGCAGGAGGTGGTGATCAAGGTCAAGCGCGGCGTGATCAAGGGCCGTGGCCCGAACCAGGCCCGCTACCTGCATGCGATCACCAGCCACGACATCAACTTCGGCGTCGGCCCGGCCGGCACCGGCAAGACCTACCTGGCCGTCGCCAGTGCAGTCGAGGCACTGGAGGCCAACCGAGTGCAGCGCCTGCTGCTGGTGCGCCCGGCGGTCGAGGCCGGCGAGAAGCTGGGCTTCCTGCCCGGCGATCTCAGCCAGAAGGTCGATCCCTATCTGCGCCCCCTCTACGACGCGCTCTACGAAATGCTCGGCTTCGAGAAGGTGGCCAAGCTGATGGAACGCAACGTGATCGAGATTGCGCCGCTGGCCTACATGCGTGGACGCACGCTCAACGATTCCTACGTGATCCTGGACGAGGCGCAGAACACCACCGTCGAGCAGATGAAGATGTTCCTTACCCGCATCGGCTTCGGCTCGGTGGCGGTGATCACCGGCGACGTTTCGCAGGTGGACCTGCCGCGCAACGTGCGCTCCGGCCTGCGCCATGCGATCGAGGTGCTGCGCGGCGTGGACGGCATCAGCTTCACCTTCTTCACCTCGCGCGACGTGGTGCGCCACCCGCTGGTGGCGAAGATCGTGCGCGCCTACGAATCGTTCGAGGCCGCGGCCGAGGCGGCCAAGGGCAACGGCGCGTGAGCGCGAACGCGGTGGTGCATGTCGGTTATGCCGTGCCGCGCGCCGGCGTGCCATCCTCCGCGAGCTTCCGCCAGTGGGTGGACGCCGCGTTGCGCGGCGCGAAACGTCGTCGCACCACCGAGCTGTCGATCCGGCTGGTCGATGCCGACGAGGGTCGCGCGCTCAATCGCGACTACCGCGGCAAGGACTACGCCACCAACGTGCTCTCGTTCGAGGCCGATCTGCCGCCCGGACTCAAGCTGCCGCTGATCGGCGACATCGTCATCTGCGCCCCGGTGGTGGCCCGCGAAGCGGCCGACCAGGGCAAGGCGCCGCGCGACCACTGGGCCCACCTGACCGTCCACGGCGTGCTGCATCTGCTCGGTCACGACCACATCGAGGAAGCCGAGGCCGTCGCAATGGAGGCGCTGGAGACGCGGATCCTGGCGGGGCTGGGCATCGCCGACCCTTACGCCGGCTGAGCTGCCTGCGCGGTAGTCGCGCACAGGGTGCGCTCCTACAGGGTGGCTGGTGGGCGCGGACGTTTGCGCTGGCTCGGCTGCCTGCGCGGTGGTCGCGCACAGGGTGCGCTCCTCCAGGGTGGCTGGTGGGCGCGGATGTTTGCGCTGGCTGGGCTGCCTGCGTGGTGGTCGCGCACAGGGTGCGCTCCTACGGGGTGGCTGGTGGGCTCCGGATGTTTGCGCTGGCTGAGCTGCCTGCGCGGTGGTCGCGCACAGGGTGCGCTCCTACGGGGTGGCTGGTGGGCTTCGGATGTTTGCGCTGCTTGTGCTGCCTGCGCGGTGGTCGCGCACAGGGTGCGCTCCTACGGGGCTTGCCTGTGGCAGGGCCGATGCGGTCATGACGGCTGCCTGGCCATCCTGGCCCTCCCCCTGAGCCCTGAATCGACACGCTTTTTCGGCTAGACTGCGCCTTCCGCCCGGCTTCGGGCAGAGCTTCCCAGAGTAATGAACGACGACCCTGGCAGTACCGGCGGCCCGGCCCACCGATCGTGGTGGGATCGACTGGGCCACATGTTTTCCGGCGAGCCGCGCAATCGCGAGGAACTGGTCGAGGAGCTGCGTTCGGCGCAGGTCAACGGCCTTCTCTCCAAAGACACCCTGACCATGGTCGAGGGTGCGCTGAAGGTTACCGAACTGAGCGTGGACGACGTGATGGTCCCGCGCGCGCAGATCGTAATGATCTCGGCCGACTCTCCCTTGAGCGACATCCTCGCTGCGGTGGTCGAGTCCGGCCACTCCCGCTTTCCGGTGCACGGCGAGGACAAGGACGAGATCCTCGGCATCCTGCTGGCCAAGGACCTGCTGAAGTACTTCGGCGACGGCGAGCACTTCGATATCCGCGCGATCCTGCGTCCGGCCGTGCTGATCCCGGAATCGATGCGCCTGAACGTGCTGCTGGCCGAGTTCCGGCTCACCCGCAACCACATGGCGCTGGTGGTCGACGAGTACGGCGGCGTCGCCGGCCTGATCACCATCGAGGACGTGCTCGAGCAGATCGTCGGCGAGATCGACGACGAGCACGACGACGAGGAAGAACCCGCCCTGATGCACGCCCAGCCGGGCGGCGGCTGGCTGGTCAGTGCGCTCACCCCGATCGCCGATTTCAACGAGCAGGCCGGCTCGGCCTATTCGGATGAGGAGTTCGACACCATCGGCGGCATGGTCACCTCGGAGTTCGGCCATCTGCCGGAGGTCGGCGAGGAGATCGCCATCGGCGACTACCTGTTCCACGTCACCGAGGCCGACGACCGCCGCGTGCAGCAGTTCCGCGTCGGCCCCAGGCCTGCACAGGACTGACCCGTAGGAGCGCACCCTGTGCGCGATTGCCTTCGGTCACGTCACGAAGAGCATCGCGCGCAGTGCTCGGTCCCACGTCGACAGTCTGGCGGGCGCCGTCTAGAGTGGCGAACTTCCCGATCCACGGCACACCCTCGATGCGCCTGATACGCCGCAGCCTCGCGCTGCTCCTGCTGCTCCTTCTCGGCTCGATCACCCTGCCTGCCCGTGCCGGCATCGCCGACGCACCGGGCGAGCAGTTGCAGGTCACGCTGATCACCTACGGCCCCGGCGACACCTACTGGGAACGCTTCGGGCATATCGCCATCGAGCTGCGCGACGCGCGGGACGGCCAGGCGATCAGCTTCAACTACGGCGTGTTCGATTTCGACGAGAAGGGTTTCCTGCTCAACTTCGCCCGCGGCCGCATGCACTACCTGATGGATGCCGAGCCCACGGACGACGATACCGCGTGGTACGTGCAGGCTGGCCGCTCGATCACCCGCCAGCGCCTCGCCTTCACTCCGGAACAGGCAGCTGCCCTGCGCGACTTCCTGCTGTGGAATCTGCGCCCGGAGAACGCCCCCTACGACTACGACTACTACGTCGACAACTGCAGCACCCGCGTCCGCGATGCCCTGGACAAGGCGCTCGGCGGCCTCCTGAAGGCCACCCTGACCAAACGCCCGGGCAGCATGACCTTCCGCCAGCAGACCGACCGCCTGATGAGTGCGCAGCCCGGGCTGATGCTGCTGCTGGACGTCGGCCTCGGCCCCTATGCCGACCAGCCGCTGACCGGCTGGCAGGAGAGCTTCATCCCGATGGTGTTGCAGCGCGAGCTGCGCTCGGTGCAGGTGCCGGATGGCCACGGCGGCCTACGCCCCCTGGTGGCGGACGAGCGCGAGATCGCGCCGAACCATGTGGCCGTGCCGCCGTCGCAGGCGCCGGACTTGCGCGGACCGCTCGCGCTCGCCGGCGCGACGTTCGCGTTGCTGCTGGCCTTCGCCCGCCGCCGCGCGCCATGGCTGTTCGCCGCGCTCGGGACGCTGTGGCTGATCGTGGCCGGACTGGCCGGCACACTGATGCTTGGCCTTTGGACGCTGACCACGCATCACTCGGCCTGGGCCAACGCCAACCTGCTGCTGTTCAATCCGCTGGCGTTCGCGCTCGTTCCGGCCGTGTGGCGGGCGACCCGCCAGCATGCCGCCCGCAGCTGGGAAGACCTGCTGTTGATCATGCAATTGCTCGCCGGCCTGGCCGCACTGGCCCTGCACCTGCTGCCCGGCACGGTGCAGCAGAACCAGCCCTGGCTGCTGCTGACCCTGCCGATGTGGCTGGCGCTGGCGTGGTCGCTGCGCAGTGCCCGGCGCGCGTCCATGCCGGCCGGATGATTGCCCCTTCACGCACGTCACGGGCATGATTCGGCGATGCAACCGCCGACCTCTATCCAGACGGATACCGCCCTGTCGCCCACCCCGATGGTGGTCAACTGCGTCGCCTACCACCGCGACGGCCGCCGCATCGGCGATATCACGCTCGATGCAATAAGCGATGTGCTGGCCGAGGACGACAGCTTCGTCTGGGTCGGCCTGCATGAACCGGACGAGCCGCTGCTGGAGAAGCTGCAGGAGGAATTCGACCTGCACGACCTGGCGATCGAGGACGCCCACCACGCCCACCAGCGCACCAAGATCGAGTCCTACGGCGACTCGCTGTTCATCGTGGTGCAGACCGCACAGCTGGTCGCCGGCAAGCTAGCCTTCGGCGAGACGCACATCTTCCTCGGCCCGCGCTACCTGGTGACCGTGCGCCACGGCGCCTCGCTGTCCTACGCCCCGGCCCGGCGCACCTGCGAGCATTCGCCGGAGCTGCTGGCGCATGGGCCCAGCTACGGGCTGTACGGCGTGCTCGACTTCATCGTCGACAACCTGATGCCGATCGTGCGCGACTTCCGCGAGGAGCTGCAGGAACTCGAGCAGGACATCTTTGCCGAGACCTTCAACCGCGAGGCGGTGAAGCGGCTGTACGACATGCAGCGCGACCTGATGACCCTGCGCCTGGCCGTCGCGCCGCTGCAGGACGTGATCAGTCAGCTGGTGCGGCTGCACCCGAACCTGATTCCCGACGACCTGCGCGCCTATTTCCGCGACGTCTACGACCACGTGTTCCGCGTCAACGAGTCGGTCAGCGCCATGCGCGAGATGCTCGGCGCCACCATCAACATCAACCTGTCGCTGGTCACTTTCGGCCAGAACGAGGTGATGAAGAAGCTGGCCGGCTGGGCCGCCATGCTGGCCGCACCCACGCTGATCACCAGCTGGTACGGCATGAACTTCCACCACATGCCCGAGCTGGACAAGCCGTGGGCCTACCCGACCATGATCGTGATCGTGGTGCTGGTGGTCGGCGGGATCTACGGCTGGCTGCGGAAATCCCGCTGGCTGTAAAAGTCCCGCCCTATTGTCCGTATGGGGCCAACGCCGTGAGCGAGGCACCCCGATCACCGACCCACCGGACAGGTCGCCCGCAAGGTTGGCTCCTACACGATATATACGCTGTAGGAGCGCACCCTGTGCGCGAATCTCCTCAGTCACCAGCCTCCGGCGCAGTCCACTTCTTCAACCACGCATTCACCGTCTCATGCCACTGCACGCTGTTCTGCGGCTTGAGCACGAAGTGGTTTTCGTCCGGGAAGGTCAGGAATTCGCTGGGAATGCCGCGACGCTGCAGGGCCGTGAACGCGCCGAGCCCCTGAGTGATCGGGATGCGGAAATCGTGCCCGCTGTGCACCACCAGCATCGGCACGCGCCAGTCCTTGACGTGATCGACCGGATTGAACCGTTCGTAGTTCGCCGGGTGATCGAACGGCGTGCCGCCGTTCTCCTTTTCCTCGAACCATAGCTCGTCGGTGGCGTAGTACATCATCCGCGCGTCGAACACGCCGTCGTGGTCGACGAAGCACTTCCACGGCCGGTTCCACACACCGGCCATCCAGTACACCATGTAGCCGCCGTAGCTGGCACCCAGCGCGCAGGCGCGATCGCCGTCGAGGAAGTCATACTTCGCCAGCGCTGCCTTCCAGCCAAGCTGGAGATCCTCAAGCGGCTTGCCGCCCCAGTCGCCGGAGATGGCATCGGTGAACGCCTGGCCGTAGCCAGTGGAGCCGTGGAAGTTCACCGTCACCACGGCAAAGCCCTGGCCGGCATAGGTTTGCGGATTCCAGCGGTAGCTCCAGCCGTTGTTCATGGCGCCCTGCGGACCGCCGTGGATGATGAAGGCCACCGGGTAGCGTTTGCCACGCTGGTAGCCGGCTGGCTTCACTACGTAGCCCTGCACCGTCTGACCGCCGGCCCCGGCGAAGGTGAAGAACTGGAAATCACCCATCTGCACCGGCTTCAGGCGCGCCGCGTTGACGCGGGTGACCTGGCGCAGGCCGCGGCCACTGGCCTTTACGGTGTACATGTCGGCCGGGTGCCGGAGGTCGTCACGAGCCAGCAGCAACGTATCGCCTGCCATCGAATAGCCGCCGACCGTGCCATCGCCGACCAGCTTGCGCACCGCACCAGTCGCCGCGTCGATCGCAAACAGCGGGTGCTGTCCCTCGTCGTCGGCGGTGGCGAACAGCGTCTTGCCGTCGGCCGAGATCGACAAGCTGCCGGCGGAGCGGTCCCAGTGCGGATCGACCTCGCGGATCGCGCCGCTGGAAAGGTCCATCGCCATGATCGCGAAGCGGTCGGACTCGAAGCCCGGCTCCTTCATCGCCAGGTAGTACAGCGTGCGCCCGTCCGGCGAGGGCACCGGATAGGCATCCCAGGCCAGGTTGGACGCGGTGAGGTTGCGCGGCGGCGCCGACCCGTCGGCTGGCACCCGGTAGACGTCGAAATTGGTCGACCACGGCTCGGTGGTGCCGGCGATGCGCGCACCGAAATACACACTGCGGCTGTCCGGCGAAAACGCGATCTCTTCCATGCCGCCGAACGGCTTGCTCGGCACGTCGCCGTCGATGCCCTTGCTGAGCAGGGTGGGCTCTGCCGGCAGCTGGCCGTGCGCATCGAAGCGCGCGATGAAGAGCTGGTTGCGACGCCCCGTGGCCCAGGCGTCCCAGTGCCGCACGAACAGCTTGGTGTAGAGCGTGCCGGTGGCCTTGTCCGCGGCGTTGCCGTCCATGCGCTCCCGGGTGCAAGCCAGGTCGGTGCAGTCTGGGTACACCTCGTAGTCCAGCGCCACGGCGCGGCCATCCGGCGACAATGCGTAGCCTCCGAGATCGAGCACGCCGTGGCTGACCTGCACCGGCTTGCCGGGATGTCCGCCCTCGCCCAGGTCCACCCGCCACAACTGCGCCACGCCATCGGCCGGCGCCACGTAGTACAGGCTGCGACCGTCCGGCGACCAGCGCCCGGAGCCCGCGTGGTCGACCACCCGCACCGGCTCATGCGCCGCCTTCAGGTCCAGCACGTACACCGCGCCGATGCCTTTGTTCGCCGCGTAGTCGGTGCGGCGCTCGCTGAAGGCAGCGTAGCGGCCGTCGGGCGAGAGCTGCGGATCGCTGACGCGGTCGAGCATGATCAGGTCGTGGACCGAAAACGGGTGGATGGCAGCTCCGATGGCGGGAAGAGCCAGCGCGCTCGCAGCCATCGGCCATATGGCGAGGATGATTCTTTTCATGGGCGTTCCCTCCAAATCCATCTTCAGGAAGCAGCCTTCGGGACGGCTCGAACAGGCTCCCGCTCCGGCAGGACGAACTGGAACCCGCGACGCTCCAGCTCGGTGAGCGCTCGATCGAGTACCGCTGCCGTCGTCGGCTTGCTGTGCATCAGCAAGATAGAGAAATCCCCGGATTCTCGATCGACCCAGGAAAGTATCTGCTGCGGCCGGGTCAGCCAACTGTCCTGGCTGTTCGCATCCCACAACATCTCTCGCATTCCGGCGACACGGACTCGGGTACGAATAGCTGGCGAAGTCTGTCCAAACGGCGACCTGAAAAAAGGCGGACACCTGCCGGTAAGCCCCGCTATGGCGCGACTGCAACCGGCTATCTCATGATCAAGCCGGTCCGCGGTTTCCTGCGGCAAATGCGCATGGTCGAAGCTGTGGTTGCCTATCACATTACCGTCGTTGAGCGCTCGCCTCAGAAGGTTGTGGTCCGCCAGATCCAGACGGCTACAGACTACAAAGAACACGGCCCGAGCGTGGTGCCTTTGGAGGATGTCGAGCAACCGCTCATCAATGCCACCACCATAAGGGCCGTCATCGAAGGTAAGTGTGAGATACCGGCGGCCCCGAAGGCGGTCGCCCCAAGCCTGCAAGACCGGATAGTCAACCGGACGCAGGGAGTGGCGGTCTGCCGAAAGACCGAAGGTGGGCCGTGGGTACATGAAGCTCGCCGCTAGGCAAGCGCTGGCGAAAAATACGGCCGCCACAGTCAGCCCTGCGAAAGCAAACATCCATTTTCTTTTGCCGGGGAGCATCTTCCCTCCGAGAGAATCCTGAGTTTCCACGGAACTGTGTGCGACTCAGGCACTTCCACTGCTTCGATGAAATCCGCACTCCGTTACGGGGTCCAGCGCGGCGTCCAAACTTGGCGACCATCGGCAGTCGATGACCTTCCCGAGTTGTCGATGGCACCGCAACTTGATGCCCCCGACCGGGCCCCAAATGATGTTAAGGATCACAGAATCCGGATTTGCATGCCCCGAGCCAACACGCTCCCAATGATAGGCGACAAATTGGTACAGAACGTGCCTGACAAGCGGCATCTACAGGGGGAAACTCATGCGAACCAAGTCTCATGCGACCGGCTTCACGCTAATCGAACTCATGATCGTGATCGCGATCATCGCCATCCTTGCGGCGATCGCCATTCCGGCTTACCAGGACTATGTCATTCGCACCCAAGTCTCCGAGGGCGTGGTGCTCGCCACTGAAGCCAAGGCAGCGGTGTGGGACTTCTATTCCAACACCGGGCGTTTCCCGCCGCAGAATTCCTCAGCCGGACTTCCTACCAGCAGCTCCATCTCCGGCAACTATGTTTCGGCCGTGGACGCAACCGGGGGTGTCGTCAGGGTAAATTACCAAGGCCCCAAGGCCAATGTGGCGATCGGCAGCGCCCAGTTGATCCTGTCTCCGGTGACGACCAGCGGGAGCATGAGCTGGACGTGTACGGGCAGTACGCTGAAAGCTCGGTACCTGCCCACCGTATGCCGGAACTAGGGAGTCCGCCAAGTCGGGAGGGTGACACCTGAGGTCACTATGTGACCAAGCGCGACAAGCCGTGACTGCCATCGAAACACTTGCCCGAAACATAGGGCAGCGGAGTTAGCAAACCTTGTAAGCGCTTCGTGAACAAGGGCACAATCAAGGCGGCCGGGGTGTGAGGAAATACTTGCGCGGAGTGTGGCACACAAGGTGCTTACGCTTCCGTGAGCTTCCTGGTCGTTCCTGACTTGCAGAAGGGTCCGTTCCCGCCTAGGGGGATATGGGACTGGGGCTCAGGGGGCATCATCCGGTTAGCTAACCAAAATGAAGAGGAACCACCATGAAGAAATCGATCCAGAAGGGCTTCACCCTCATCGAGCTGATGATCGTGATCGCCATCATTGCCATCTTGGCGGCCATCGCAATCCCGGCCTATCAGGATTACGTGATCCGCACGCAAGTTTCGGAGGGTATGACGCTCGCTGACGGCGCCAAGACGGCAGTGGCCGAGTTCTACCAGAACAAAGGGACCTTCACGAACAGCGGCGGCAACGCCTCGGTGGGCCTGGCGGCCGACACGTCCATCAACGGCAACTACGTCTCCAAGCTTGACGTGACCACTGCCGGCCTGATTCAGGCCACCTATGGCGGCCCGAAGGCTAACACTAAGCTGAGCGGCACCTCCGTGCTTATCCTCTCGCCCATCTCGAATGCTGGTAGCGTGCAGTGGACTTGTAAGTCGACGACGATTGCTTCGAAGTATCTTCCGTCCGGCTGCCGTTAAAGCTGCACTGCAGTCAGCATGACTGTAAATACGAGGGGGCCGCTGTAGCGGCCCCTTTGTTTTGGCAAAAGACATGAAACGCACGCAAAGCATTGCGCCCCAGCTAACCATCGTTGCATGTATGTGCCTGGTCGCTTTGGCATATCTGCCCGGCCTGAAGGGCGAATTCCTTTTCGACGATTTCGCCAACCTGCCAATGCTCGGCGCCACCGGCCCAGTGACACACTGGGACACCTTCTGGCGATACATCACCTCCGGCAACGCCGACCCCACGGGTCGCCCAATGGCGCTACTGTCGTTCCTGCTGGACGCGCGCAACTGGCCGGCGGCCCCCTATCCATTCAAACGCACCAACCTGCTGCTTCACTTGGTCAACGGCATCCTGCTGTACTGCCTGCTAGCCCGACTGGGACGCGCGATTGCAATCGACGCCATCCAGCGGCGGCGTGCCGAGTGGGCTGCAGCGCTCGGAGCAAGCCTGTGGATGGCCCATCCCCTGTTAGTCTCGACCACGCTGTATATCGTGCAACGCGAGGCCATGCTGCCGGCCACATTCACCCTGCTTGGACTGCTCGCATGGTTGCATGGCCGTGAAAGGTGGTCCACCGTAAACCCCGTTCCGGCTTTGCATGGATATTCACTGGGCTCGTGGTCTGTACAACCCTGGCCACACTAAGCAAAGCCAATGGCGTGCTTCTACCCACGCTGGCGCTCGTGCTGGAATGCTTCCTGCTAACTCCAGCTACTGAATCCCGGGACGATGCTCCTCCGTTGGCTTATCGCCGCACCATGATGGTGCTCACCGGTCTGCCAACTCTAGGGATCGCCGCCTATCTCGCTTATTCCGGCTGGCACGGCATGACTGCGGGGATCTCGGATGCGAGACCATGGACCCTCGGCCAGCGGCTTCTCACCGAACCGAGGGTACTATTGGTGTATCTGAAGATGCTCTGGATACCCACTCCCTTCACGGCCGGCCTTTTCCACGACGAGATCCGCGCTTCTGGCTCATTGTTTCAACCTTGGACGACACTTCCGGCGATTGTCGCAGTATTTGCGTTGCTCCTGTTCTCATTGCGAATCAGGTGCACCAGACCGAGCCTTGCGGCGGCCATAGCATTTTTCTTCGTTGGACAGGCGATCGAATCAAGCTCGATCCCACTCGAACTTTTTTTCGAGCATCGAAATTATCTTCCCTCGCTACTCATGTTCTGGCCCCTGGCTCTGTGGATTTCTGGCGTGGATCCGAGCGCCCGACCTGAGCACGAGCCGATCCATGGCTGGTCGGCCGCGGCCACGTCTCTGTCAACAACGTTACGCGCAGGCCTCGCAGTGGCGCTATGTGCCGTGATGCTCGCCATGACTTGGTTCCGAGCGGACCTATGGGGAAACAGCCATGATCTGGCCTTGCTCTGGGCCCGCCTCAATCCGGCTTCCTCGCGCGCCCAGGCATTCGCGGCACAGGCGGAAATTTCCAGCGGTCAACCTCGACGGGCCATCCATCGCCTGGAAGCCGGCCTGCTCGAATCACCCAACGACGTACAACTCAGTCTCAATCTGATCGCTGCCCAATGCGCCGCAGGCACCCTCGACCGACCAACGCTAAGGACGGCGGAGCGGGCACTCGAGACCGCCCGCGACAGCGGCAGCCTGCTGACCGGTTGGTTCAGCCGCGCCATCGACCATGTCGACCAGTGCAGTCCGCTCGACCTTCCGGAGATCGACCGTCTACTGCTGGCAGCCCAAAGAAACCCACGGCTCCGGCAGAACAAAGGGCGACAACAGGATCTCTACTACCTACGCGGCCTCGTGGCGCTGAGACAAGCCAAGCCAGATCTCGCCCTCTCACTTTTCGATGACGGCCTGCGGGAGCAGCCGCGCGAGAGCCTGGCACTGATGCAGGCTGCCGCCCTAGGTTCGGCCGGCTATCCCTCGCAAGGTCTCGCCCATCTCTCCCTGCTCGAGTCGCTACCGAAACCGTCGCCAGCGAGTCGCTGGAGCATGCAGTATCTGCATGCTCGCATTCTTCGTGCGCAAGGTTACTGGCCACGCGAAACGGCCAAGTTGCGAGATACACTTCGGCAAGATCTCCAAGACAGCCGCGCATCGACCGGATGACTCGTTTCCGACTCAACACCTACGCTGGACGCTGGCTGCTTTTTCTGGCCTGCACGGTCACAACGATTGCCTACTGGCAGGGACTTTCAGGTGCATTTCTTTTCGATGACTATCCGAACATCGTCGACAACCATGGCGTGCAGCCGCAGCAGCTCACGCTGGCCTCGCTAGTCACCGCTGCCCTGTCCTCGCCATCCAGCGAATTCAAACGGCCACTGGCGTCACTGAGTTTCGCCGCGAACTACCTCGCCACGGGGCTGGATCCGTTCTGGATGAAGGCCACCAACCTTCTGATCCACCTACTCAACGGGCTGGTGATGTTCGCCTTGGCCCGGCGACTTCTAGGCGCGGGTAGCGATGAGCGGACCGGGATATCGAGGACCGGGGTCGTTGCAGCCATCATCACCGCCGGTTGGCTACTGCTACCGATCAACCTTACTGGCGTGCTGTACGTGGTGCAGCGCATGGAGAGCCTGGCCAATCTTTTCGTGCTGCTCGGCCTGCTCGGCTACGTGGTTGGACGGGAGCAGATGATTTCGGGAGCATCCAGACGCGGCCTGCTTCTTTGTATGGCAAGCGTAGTGTTGGCCACGGGCCTGGGTCTGACCGCAAAAGAAACTGCGGTGATGCTCCCACTGTACTCATTCCTCGTGGAATATTTCATCTACCATTTCCGCAGGAGTGACGGAGGCACCAGCCGGGCGCTGGCCACTTTCTACCTGCTGACCTTGGCAGTTCCCCTGGCGGCCGGTCTCGCCTGGCTGCTTCCAGGGGTACTGCAATCCGAAACATGGGCCAATCGTGATTTCAACCTCGAGACTCGGTTGCTGAGCGAGGCCCGGGTCGTCGTCGATTACATCGGCTGGACACTGCTGCCGACGCCGCATGAGTTGTCCTTCTACCATGATAATTTCCGTGTTTCGAGCGGACTGCTATCGCCGTGGACGACGCTGGCCTCAGCTTTGTTCCTTGCCGCCATGACGGTCGGAACGGTCCTTCTACGCAAACGTCGTCCGCTGCTAGCTCTCGGCTTGGCGCTCTATCTTGGGTGCCACCTGCTCACCGGCAGCATCCTACCGCTTGAGCTCATATACGAGCATCGAAATTATTTTGCCAGCTTCGGTTTGCTTCTGGCAGTTGTTCCCCTGCTTATGGCTCCAGCAACCACGCCCCAAGACGACGTAGCCAACAGGCCAGCAATCGGCGTAGCCGAACTGGAGCGTCGACTGCCCTTTCGGCTGGCCCGATTCGTGTTACTCGCCTGCCTTATGATTCTGTGGACAGCGCAGACCGCCTTTACTGCCTTCTCGTGGGGCAACCCTCTGCGCCTCGCACAGGAGCTGGCGGCCAGGGCACCTTCCTCGCCCCGCGCGCAATACGAACTCGGGCGCACGTACATCATCTACTCGCGCTACGATCAGCAGTCACCATTTACGCGTTTGGCCTACGCCCCACTAGAGAGGGCCATGGCGCTCCCGGAAAGCTCGATCCTTCCCGAGCAAGCCCTCATATTCATGAACTCCCGAATGGGCCGGCCGGTCAAGGACGCTTGGTGGGACAGCATGATCAGCAAGCTGCAGGCCCGTCAGCCAGGAGTGCAGGATGAAAGCTCGCTGGCGGCCCTGACTGAATGCGCGAGCAGCGGACGTTGCGTATTGCCTCCACCCAAGATGATTGCTGCCTATCTGGCCGCTCTTTCCCACCCCCTCCCCAGCTCCAGGTTGCTTGCCAGCTATGGAGAGTACGCATGGACCGTACTTGGGGACCGGGTACTGGGGCTGCGGGTACTCGAAGAAGCAGTCAAAGCATCCCCGAACGAAACGGCATATAGGGTAACCTTGATTCATATGCTCGTTGCCACCGGGCACCTCAGCAAGGCCCGAGCAGAGATTGATGAACTTCGACGCTTCGACTTCGGCGGGAGACTGTCCGGAACCATTGATGGCCTTGAGCACCAGTTGAGTACCCAAGCAGTCTCGAAGTCGCCTCCCGCCCATGCGAAATGATGCGTTGATTTTCACAAGATGTGCTCTGCCGGTTGCTGGCATCCATCGTTGGGCGCTGCTCTGAATTGAATGCCTTGGCGACGGCGCGATACGGAAAAGGTACAAGTCGAACCAATAAGTTAATAGCTGCGAAACTGAATGGTCCGGACGACCCGCACAAAGACCAGCGGGATCGCATAGAAAATATATCGAGCTTTTACATGAAACGCGCACTTATCTCAGGCATCACGGGACAGGATGGATCGTACCTGGCGGAATTCCTGTTGGCCAAAGGCTACGAGGTGCATGGCATCAAGCGCAGGGCATCCTCATTCAACACCGATCGAATCGATCATCTATACCAGGATCCACACACGCCGGATCGCAGACTGGTACTTCACTACGGCGATCTGACCGACTCGACTAACTTGATCCGGATCGTGCAACAGATACGTCCCGATGAAATCTACAACCTCGGCGCTCAAAGCCACGTGCAAGTTTCGTTCGAGACTCCCGAGTACACAGCAAACGCCGACGCTTTGGGTACGCTTCGATTGCTGGAAGCTGTTCGCATCCTCGGCCTCGAAAACCGCACACGATTCTACCAAGCATCGACTTCGGAACTATATGGTTTAGTCGCGGAAAGACCCCAAACCGAGTGCACGCCTTTTCATCCGCGATCACCTTATGGTGTCGCGAAACTATACGCGTACTGGATAGTAGTTAATTACCGAGAAGCTTACGGCATGTATGCGTGCAACGGCATCCTTTTCAACCATGAGTCACCGGTGCGTGGCGAAACCTTCGTCACTCGCAAGATTACGCGTGGACTCGCTCGCATTCATTTAGGTTTGCAGGACCGCTTGTACCTCGGCAATCTCGACGCCCTGCGGGACTGGGGCCATGCGCGGGACTACGTCGAAGCGCAGTGGCTGATGCTGCAGCAGTTACAGGCCGAGGACTACGTGATTGCGACCGGTGAACAGCACTCGGTTCGCGAATTTGTGACCCGCGCCGCGCGCGAATTCGATGTGACCATCGAATGGTCAGGCAGCGGCGCCGAGGAACGAGGCATCGTCGCCACTGCACCCGAAAACTCAGCCATGAAGGTTGGACAGTGCGTGGTTGCCGTAGACCCCCATTACTATCGCCCAGCCGAAGTCGATACCCTTTTGGGCACTCCGGAAAAGGCGCGCGAGAAGCTCGGTTGGGTTGCTCGGACAAGCTTCGATGAGTTGGTCGGCGAAATGATGGCATCGGACCTGTCCCTCGCGAGGCGCGACGCACTGGTTGGGCAGTCGGGCTTTCGGATCCCTCATCACCACGAATGAACCCGATGCATACGTCATCCAGTATCTACGTTGCGGGGCATCAGGGCATGGTCGGCTCTGCCATCGTCCGTCATTTACTGGCCGAGGGGTTCAACAATCTCGTACTGCGCAGCAGGCGGGAACTCGACCTGACCGATCAGCAATCCGTCGACGCATTTTTCGCTGCCCACCGACCCGACTACATTTTTCTGGCAGCAGCAAAGGTAGGTGGCATTCGTGCAAACTGCACCTACCCGGCCGAATTCTTGCGCGACAACTTGGCGATTCAGACCAATGTGATCCACAGCGCTTGGAAACATGGCGCACAGAAGTTGCTGTTCCTAGGCTCGTCCTGCATCTATCCCCGCGATTGCCCCCAGCCAATCAAGGAGGAATATCTGCTGACTGGCCCTCTGGAACCCACCAATGAGTGGTATGCGATTGCCAAGATCGCGGGAGTGAGAACTTGCCAAGCCTATCGAAGCCAATACGGATTCGATGCGATCTGCGCGATGCCCACCAATCTCTACGGGCCCAACGACAATTTCGACCCCCAAGACTCCCACGTACTCCCTGGCCTAATCCGCCGCCTGCATGAGGCCAAGCTACGTGACGACGAAACGGTTGGGATCTGGGGCACCGGTAAGCCGTTGCGCGAATTTATGCATGTGGATGATCTTGCGAACGCAGCGATCTTACTTATGCGCAGTTATAGCAGTGGGGAAATCGTCAATGTCGGATCGGGAGATGAGGTCAGCATCGCAGAGCTCGCGCACCTGGTCGCAGATGCAGTGGGCTTCCGTGGCCGACTGGAGTTCGACCCGTCGCGACCAGATGGCACTCCTCGCAAGCGACTGGATACATCAAGACTCGAAGCCTTGGGCTGGTCAGCCCGGGTACGCCTTAAGCCGGGTATCGCCGAGACTTACGCAGCTTTTCTCGCGAAGATGCGGAATGCCTTCGGGGGGCCCATTGCATGAGCAGCAACATGGGCGTAACCCTCTATCGGCGGCTCCGCAATTGGGTGCAGGGCACCGACGAGCACGAGCGTACGCGCGAACTGATTGGTGCATTGCTGACTGAACGCCTCTCTGAAAAGAGTCAGATCGACTCATTGCACGAGGTGGAATTCAGAGTCCATTCGCAGTTCGGGGACGATGGCATCATCCAGTGGCTGGTCGCGAGACTCCCTTCGCTTCCGAAGCGCTTTGTAGAATTCGGGGTAGAGGATTACTCCGAATCCAATACCCGATTCCTGATGGTTCAGCGCAACTGGACGGGACTGGTGATAGACGGTTCGCCAAAGAACATGAGGCGCCTGCACGCCCGCCGTTGGTTCTGGCGCTACGACCTGACCGCGCTAGCCCGCTTCGTGACCCGCGAGAATGTCGACGACCTCATTGCCGAATGGGCAGATGACAGGCCGGTGGGACTGTTGCACATCGATATCGACGGCAATGATTACTGGGTCTGGGATGCGATAAAGAGCATCTCGCCTGGTATCGTGATCATGGAATACAACGCTGTGTTCGGCTGTGAACGAGCCATCACGATTCCCTACGCGCCATACTTCCAACGATTCGCCTCGCACCATTCCGGGCAATACGCAGGCGCCTCGCTGGGCGCCCTGACGCATTTGGCAGGACTCAAGGGCTATGCATTGATCGGAAGCAATAGCGCGGGAAACAATGCCTACTTTGTTCGCCGCGACCTGCTTGACGAAAGCGTCAGAGAAGTATCGATTGAGCATGCCTTCGTGTGTCCAAACTATCGCGAGAGTCGAGACTCCTCGAGGCGTCTCGATTTCCTCACCTACCAGCAACGACAGGCGTCAATTAAAGGACTTCCGGTAATCAACGTCGTGACCGGCCAGACCGAGCCATTTTGATGGCCGACGCCGTGTCGCTGCGCAAGCACGTCAGCTCGCGACTCTCCTCCCTGATGAGCCATCGCGGGCGCAGCATAGCCACTGCCGCGGCATGGTCGCTAGTAGCCAAACTGGCAACGGCGGCAAACTTGTTCGTTGCCGTGCCCTTCGCACTCCGCGACCTTGGGGCGATGCAGTTCGGTGCCTGGATCACCCTTGTCTCGTTGGTGTACTTCGCTGGCTTTCTGGATTTCGGCTTCGGCAACGGCACCATGAACCTGATTGCGGCGGCACACGCACGCAACGCACCGGACGAGGTGGCGATCATCCTCCGCGAAGGTCGCCGCACTCTCTCCAACGTTGCCATTGTGTTGGCCATCTTCGTACTTGCGCTACTTCCTGTAGTGCCATGGCACCGCCTACTGGGTTTGCCAGCGACGGAAGCCTGGCACTGCCGCCTGGCTTCTGCGGCAGTGCTTTTTTCCATAGTGGCAGCGGTACCACTGAACCTGGCAAACCGGGTGCAGCTGGGTCTCGGGCGCGGTGAGCGCGCCTTCCGCTGGCAAGTGCTTGGGCAGTTACTCGCGCTGGTCTTAGTGGTCTCACTTGCACTGGCCGGAGCCTCGCTCCCCTCAATGACCCTGGCGGCAACAGGCACCCCGTTGTTGGCATCGGCCTGCAACACTATTTCGTTGCGACGCGACCCAACCCTCGAAGTTCCCGCTAGTAAGCCGAAAAACAGCCATATCGCGGCCCGCATCCGCCGTGAAGGCCTCATGTTCTTCGTGATGCAGCTGTCGGCCGCACTAGCCTTCTCGGCCGACCTGCCGCTCATTTCTGCCTTGCGCGACCCCGCGCAGGCAGGTGTGTACGCGATCGTACAGCGCCTGTTCTCGATCATCCCTCTTAGCTTGAGCCTTGTGTGGGCGCCGCTCTGGCCGGTCTATCGTCATGCGTTGGCTGTGGGGCATCACGGCTGGGTTGCGCGCACGCTACGGCGCTCGACGGTAATGGCGATATGCATCGCATTGGGCGTGGGCGCCGCGATCTTGATCGGTTTCGACTGGATCACCCATCTCTGGATACATAGAGCGCTGCTGGTCACCATGCCCATGCTGCTAGGGTTCGCCATCTGGAGCATCCTGGAGGCAGCCGGCACGTCGCTGGCGACCTTACTAAACGCCGCCAGCGTCATGCGCTTCCAGGTGGTTATCGCCTCAACGTTCGCAGTTCTTTGCTTCGCGTGCAAAGCATGGACTATCCAGTCCCTGGGGATCGAGTGGCTCCCTTGGGTCACTGCCGCAACCTGGAGCATTACGAACGGCATCCCCATCCTGTGGTTTCACAAGCGGATCGCAGCGGACATCTTTGGAAAGACATACTGAGGCTCCCGAAGCCGCGCGAAAGTCGCGGCCTCGTGCCAGAGACCTCTTTAGGTGGCCAGCCCCCGATGAGCAGCGCCAGCAGGGCGGTGACTTCCGGATCTCGCGATCGCCGCGTCAGCGAGGATTGCCACCATCTCACGAAAGCTGGCCTTTGGGGACCAGCCTGTTGTTTCCCGCAACCGGGTCGCGTTTCCGCACAGATCCTGTGCCTGGCGCTGCAGGATGGAGGAAGTCTCCACGACGCGCCCCTGCCACTCGACACCCAGATATTGCGCAGCAGCTTCCACCAGATCCCGTACGCTGTGGGTGTGACCGGATGCCACGACGAAATCCTGCGGGCTGCGCGCCTCAAGGATCATCTGCATGGCACGCGTGTAGTCTGGCGCGTACCCCCAGTCCACTCGGGCATCGAGACTGCCAATCTCAAACGCGGAGCTCTGGCCTTTCTTCAAGGCGACAAGGCCGTCCACGACCCGTTGCGTCACGAACTGAGATCCGCGCAGTGGCGACTCGTGGTTGAACAGAATGCCGCTGGCGACGAACAGGCCACGTACTCGGCGGTAGTAGTCAGCCACCTGCATCCCCGAAGCTTTTGTAACGCCATAGATGCAGGCCGGTCGTATCGCCGTGTGCTCGTCCTGCGGACTCGTTACCGCCTGCCCGAACACCCTCGATGACGATGCATAAAAAATCCTGGCCTCAGGACAGAAGCTTCCAGCAGCCTCAAGCACGTTATTGAATCCCTCCACGTGCACACGCCAGCTCTCGCGCCAGATGCTTGCCTCATCAACAACAACATCCTGCGAGCTATGGTGGTAGGCAGCGAGGTAATACACCTGTTGGGGGCGAGCTTGCTTCAACAGCCGACGGATCGACGCAATATCTGCGACGTCTGCCGGATCACAGCATTCAGCGTCATGGACATCAACCGCATGCCGAGAAACGCCAACGAGCGAAAATCCACGTTCGGCAAGTTGACTCCAGAGGATCCGCCCATCCTGGCCCCGATGACCAACGATGAGTGCACGAGACATCAGTCACCCACAATTTCGATTTCTGGCAGTGGAAAGATGAGTTTTCCACCGGATGCCAGATACTTCGCCTCACGCTGCACAATGCTCGACTTGAAGTGCCAGGGGAACACGAGGAAATAATCTGGCCGCATCGCGTGGGCTTCTTGCTCGGAGATGATAGGGATATGGGTCCCCGGCGTATATGCACCGAACTTTTCCTGATTCACCTCCGCAATAGCCGGAATCAACTCCGGACCGAGCTTGCAGAATTGCAAGAGCACATTACCCTTCGTCGAGGCACCGTACCCTAGGATGCGCTTGCCGTCGCCGACCAGCGACTGGATCAGACGCTGGAGGTCGTTGCGATGCTTGAAAACGCGCTCCTCGAACTGACGGTACGGCTTGGTGGTAGCCAGTCCCCAGTTCTCTTCCTGTTGCAACATCCAATCGACAATTGAGCGATCGCCAGAAATGCTCGCGTTTTCGTGGCAGGCGGTAATGGCAACGCTACCACCGTTGACGCTGTTCATCTGCACGTTGACGATACGCAGTCCGTGTCTCGCGAGCAGGTCTCGAATGACGCGCAGCGAGTAGTACTCAAGGTGTTCGTGACAGACCGTGTCGTAAGCATTCGTGCGGAGCATCGATGGCATATAGCTCTGCTCGAAATGCCAAACGCCGTCGGTCGCGAGCGCCGTTGCGATGTCTTGTACGAAAACGTTCGGATCCTCAAGGTCATAGAACATCGCAATCGAGGTGATGATCTTCGCGCGACGACCTCCCGAGGCTTCAAGAAAGCGCTGACCCGAGAAAAATTCCGTCACGACATCGATATCAGGCGGGTAATACTCCTGGAACTTTTGCGCCGTAGGATCCATGCCCACGCGGCGAATGCCTGCCGCGGAATATGCCTTCAGCAGCGTGCCGTCGTTGCTGCCGATATCGAGAACCCAGTCACCCACGGCAAGCGGATGACGCCGCTCCAAGCCGCGCACCTTCTGAGTAAGGTGCTCGACCATCGAAGCGTTCAGGCCCGAGCGGTAGCCGTAATTGTCCCCGTACATCTCAGTTAGGCTGTAGGAGTGCTTGAGCTGCAGTAACCCGCTGTCGGGGCACCAGACCAGCTCAAGCGGTCCACAAGTCACCGGCTGCGAGGGCGTGTGGGGAAACACACCAGTCAGGTACTGCTTACCAAGATTGAGCACCGATACGAGGTGACTGCTGCCGCTGACGCGGCACTTCTGGATCTCTTGGATCGAATCAATTGTGCCGTCGCTCGTCATGGCTTCCCAGGGGCCTTCTTGAACCAGTTGCGATAGAAGTACCTGCTCGCCTTCATATCGAGCAGATGAACATTGGAGTCCCGGTATGGTAACCGGCAGTACAGCAGGCCGACGAGGTTTGCCAATACCCCGGGGAAGCAGGCGACCGCCATGCCGCGTGCTCGGTCATGCAACCGGTGCACTCGCGGCCTTACCCAGCGGCGATAGTCGCTGATGTCGTAGGTACCCTTGGCCCGATAAAAAAATAGGCTTTTTAAACTCCGCCAAGGCGCAGATGGGTAGCGCCGATCTCTTACCCGTTCCGAAACTCCCGCCAGAGACGTAATCAGATCCGGCCAGCGAATCATGCGTATCTCAAATTCCTTCGGGCGCCACTGCGTGTTGCCGAAGCGGACGGAGATCAGCGGCTCGGCAATCACAAAAGAGTCTCCAGGAAGCCTGCGCTGGAAGATCACACCTTCGTGGATGAAGTAGGAGCCGAAGAACGGCTCCCGCTCGCGCGCCATCCATAGGTCACGGCGAATCACCACCGCGCCGATGTAAGTGAGGTACGCAGAAGTCTCTTCGAAGAGAAGATCAAAATCATCGGATCGATACACCCTGTCCGCCTCGAACTGCAGACGGCTGGGATCGATGAGCTCGCCAAGATCAAGGCTGCGGAGCTCGGAATTGACAACTATGAGACTGTAGTCACGCCCAATTTCATCAAGCACGCGGCTGATGGCACCGGGCTTGAGCAGATCGTCGTCCGACATCAACCAGCAGTAGACCCCTTGAGCCTCTATGACTGCGGCATCATAGTCACGGTCGACGCCACCGTTGCTCTCCTTGCGAACGTAGCGCAGACGGGGAAACGTGGCCTGGATTTCGGCGACGACGTCTGGCGTAGAGTCTGTCGAAGCGCCGTCGAGAACAACAATTTCCACAGCGTCCGTCGCCTGACACGCGATGCTATGCAGAGTCTCACCGATGAATTCGGCCCGGTTCCGAGTGGCAATGCAGATGGATAGTTTGATGTGACTCATCAATTTCGGCGCCTCGACGCCCGCGCCGCTTCCGACGCCGGGCCTAGTTTAGTCAGCTGGCGCTTCATGGCCTAGTAGTGGTCCCTGGATCGCCAGTATTGTCGGTAGGTTGGCCCAGAACAAGGCTGGCCACAGCCTCTTTCTCCGAAAGTCATACGCAAGTACAACGGAACACACTGCCTACGTTGCATCAGCCTTATGCATGTCCTCTTTCTAGCCAAGCGGCACCCACAACAACGAGACCTCGTCGAGCGCCCTTATGGGCGCTTTCATTTCCTTCCGGCGCTCCTGGCAGCGCGCGGACATGAGGTACGCGTCACACTTTGCAGCCATCGCGGCCTACCATCCATCGAACTGGAACGCTCCGGCGTGCATTGGTCCAGTCGCGACATCCGTGTACTAGGCCTGCCAGCCTTGTTGGCGCAACTGGAGCAGGAAGCACGAAGTTTTCGCCCCGACTGGATCGTGGGCTGCTCGGACGCCTGGTACGGCTGGCTGGCACAACGTCTCGCCCGCAGGACAGGCTCACGCTTTCTGGTCGATGCCTACGACAACTTTGAAGCGTACATGCCATGGAATCTTCCGCTCCATTGGCTGTGGCGGCACGCAGTCCGCAAGGCCGACCAAGTGACGGCTGCCGGACCGCAATTGGCGAGCCGCTTGCAATCGCACCGCCGCTCCGGCCGTCCGTTGTCGGTACTTCCGATGGCCGCCGATCCTGAATTCATGCCGCTCGACAAGTCCGCCTGTCGACAAGCGCTCAATTTGCCGTTGGGGGCTACGTACGCGGGCTACGTGGGTAGCTGGTCCGCCAGTCGCGGTTCATCGCTACTGATCGACGCATTCCGACTCGCGCGCGCCTCTCGTCCCGATCTGGAGCTTCTGCTAAGCGGCCGCCCCCCCCCCGAAGTATTGAACGAACCCGGCGTTAGCTCGGTCGGCTATTTGCCCGATGCCCAACTTCCCCTGCTGCTCAATGCCCTAGACGTCGCCTGTGTGGTCACCGCCGATACCAGCTTTGGACGCTACAGCTACCCCGCGAAACTCTGCGAGGCGATGGCTTGCAAAGTTCCGGTGGTCGCCACGGCGACTGACGCGGTTCGGTGGATGCTCAGCGACCGTGCCGAACATCTCGCCCCCATCGGGCAACCGAAAGCCTTCGCCGAACGAATGCTGACCCAACTCGCATCCCGACGCATCGAATACCCGAGCCCCCCCTCCTGGGAAGAGGTCGCCCATAAGCTGGAGCATTTACTCTCCGGCCCCTCTCTCCGGTGAGGCACCGGGAATATTCCGGTCCAGTCGATAGATAAGCGTTGGGATAATTCCGCGAAGCGGCCTTAGCGCCCGGTCGGAAATCACACCGAGCCAGCGCGTGATCATCGCCTCCGGAAACTCGATGGCAAGCGTTTCACGCAAAGCCTCGATGCACAGATTCCGATGGGCAAGCTCCGCTCCATCCAGCATGCGTTCGATCTGGCGCCTTACCAGCGGCTCGCAGTCATAGAAGCCTTCTCCGCGTATCAGACGCAGGTAAGGCGTGCGCCAGCCTCGCGGCCACCAACTCAGGAACACCAAGCGGTAGTGCGGCTCGATAAGCATCCAGCGGTTAGGTACGGCCAAGTAGCCGACGCCATCAGACTTCATCACGCGGCGGATTTCCGACAAGTGACTCTCCTGCGCCTCGACGTCACCGACATGCTCAATGACATGATTGCTGATGACTACATCGAAGCTCGCATCTGCAAACGGCAACGCGACACCCTCTACCCGATGAAAATCATAGCCGTCGCTAACGCACCGATTGTCCACGACATCCACCGCAACGACCTCGCAACGCAAAGTACGGTGAGTTGCGAAATAGTGGGCGATGCCGCCGGAACCTGTGCCGATTTCCAGCATACGTATGGGCTGGCGCCGGCCAGTCAGATCCAGCAAACGCTCGATCTTTAATGCCTTGGTGCTACGCGAAGAAGAATCAAGAACCGCGTGCGGTTGACGCTCGGGCAAGTCGCCAATCATCCCATGCTTCCTGCCGAATCCGGTCTCGGCTCTTCAGTTTCCAACAACACGGCGAGCTTTCGACCAAACTCACTCCAAGCGAATTCGCGTGCGAAAGCCTTACAACGGCCACGTAACGCACCCGATTCGTCGAGCGTGCTCAGTACTGCCTGCGCAAACCCCTCGTAATCCCCACTGTGGACCAGATGGCCTGATTCGCCCTCGGCTACCGCATCGACCACACCACCTGTGGCGAAAGCCACGGTAGGCAAGCCATGGGCCGCAGCTTCCACCGCCACCATGCCGAAACCCTCCGGATCACCCTGGATGTCGCGCACCGGGAACACATGTACATCGGCTGCGCGGTAAATCGATCCGAGCACTTGGTAGTCGACGATGGTGCCGAGGAAACGCAGGTTATCCGCCAACCCGAACTGTTCCGCAGCCGCTTGAATGCTTTCTTGAGTCTGCGCCCGCGCATGCAGTGCATCATTCGGCGCATCCCCCACAATCAGCAGCATGACATCTGGACGAACCGCAACGATGCGCGGCATCGCCTGCACGACAAATTCTCGCAGCCCTTTACGAGTGGATAGGCGCCCGACCGAAAGCAGCAGGGGCCGATTGCCGAAGCCGTAACGTTGGCGTAAATCAGAGCCCACCGCGCATTCATTGCCACCAGGCAATCCGGGTACCTCACTAGGCTCGGCCGCGTCACATGCTCGTTCCACAGGGCCACCAGGCAAGTCCACCCCAGGGCAGACGATGCCGATACGCCCGGGATCCACACCGATGCCCCTAGCGAGTGCTGCCGTCGGGTGGCTGTTCGCGATCACGCGATCCATGTGACGAAGGGCAGGCCGCCACAGGCAGCGGTAAACCGGGTGACGCACCGCCAGATCCAGGCCATGCACGTAAACCACGGCACGGGCACGGCATGCACGCGCGACGAGCCATGCCGCGGGGGCGGTGAGGCCACTTCCGGCCACCACAATGTCAGGCTGCCATGCGCGGGCCACGCGCCAGGCTCGCCAAAGCCCACGGACAATGAACCTCCAAAGGGGCTTGAGTGGCACCTCGTAGGTCGCTACCGCCTGTGGCGCGACGGCCGATGACCCGACGGGGCCGACAATACGCACATCGGCATATCGGGTGAGTTCGTCTGCCATATGCCAGTTGAGCCGCTCCATCCCACCAACTAGTGGCGGCAAATTACGCGTAACCAACAGAACACGCGATCGCGGTGATTCAGACATCGCGGTGATAGGTCAGCGCCGTAATCTGCTCGGATACCAGCCCAATCAGAAATACGATTACGGCCGCACTCCACAACAGAGTACTGCCGTTGGTGAGGCGTCCATCGTGGACGAATGTCCATGCGTAGTTGATACACCCCAGCAGAAAGAACAAGCCACTCGCTGGAACGAACAACTTCAACGGCGAATACAGCGTCGCGATCTTGAAGATGATCAGCAGGAAGCGCAGCCCGTCGCGCAGGGGGCGGATGTGGCTGGTGGTGCCATCCCGCTGGGCCACGTGTATGGACTCGTAGGCCACCGGATAGGCGCTTCGGAAGAACGCCATGGTGCTGGTGGTGGGGTAGCTGAAGCCGTTCGGCAGCAGGTACAGGAATTCGCGGAACTTGTCCGCGCGCACCGCGCGGAAGCCGGAGGTCAGGTCCAGCACCCGGTGACCGGTCATCCGCGTCGCCAGCCAGTTGTAGAAGGTGTTCGCCACCCCGCGGCCGACCCCGGCCTGGCCCTCCCACGACCGTGCGCCGACCACCATGTCGTAGCCCTGCTCGAGGCGGGCCAGCAGGCGCGAGACATCGGCCGGGTCGTGCTGGCCGTCGCCGTCCATGAACACCAGGAGATCGCCCGACGCCGCGCGGGCGCCCCGCTTGATCGCCGCGCCGTTGCCCATCGAGTAGGGTGAGGAAAGGCAGGTCACGCCAGCCCGGGCGCAGACCTCGCGGGTGTCGTCGGTCGAGCCGTCGTCTACCACGATGATCTCCGCCTCCGGATGCAGGGCGCGCAGCGCCGGCAGTACGTTGGCCAGCGCTGCCGCCTCGTTCTTGGCGGGCAGGATGATGCTTGTCTTCAAACCGGTATTCCCCCGACGTAGGCTCTTGATCATAGCGCGGCGATCGCACCGGACGGTGTGACTCTCCCCGGGAAAGGGGACCTGCCGCACACCACCCCGCCGCTACTGTGATGCGCCCCCTTGCGACGGATGACCACCCTGCTAGAGTGGAGTAAATTCCACGTGAATCAGCGGACTGGGACGGGTTTCACCATGTCATCTCAAGTACAGGCATCGCTCGCCGGTCTCTCGGGCATGGCCCGACGGCTGGTGTCCGAGGGCGTGCTGCCGGAGGCCGACGTCCGCAAGGCAGTCAGCGACTCGACCCAGGCCAAGGCCAGCCTGGCGACCTGGATGCTGGATCACCAACTCGTCGACAGCACCCGCCTCACCCAGGTGGCCTCGATCGAGTTCGGCATGCCGATGATGGACGTGTCGGCGCTAGCACCGGCCAGCATGCCGCTGAACCTGATCAGCGAAGCGCTGGTCACCAAGCATCGCGCCCTGCCGCTGTTCCGTCGCGGCAAGCGCCTGTATGTCGGCATCGCCGATCCGATGCAGTCGCATGCGCTGGACGAAATCAAGTTCCACTCCAACTGCATGGTGGAACCGATCCTGGTCGAGCGCGGGCAGTTGCAGCGGGCGATCGACGGCCTGCTGAGCACCATGAACGCCAGCATCGGCGACGTCGGCGGCGGCGAACTGGACGACCTGGAGCTGGAAACGTCCGGCGGCGACGAGGAAGCCGACCAGACCGGCATCGACGCGAACGCCGGCGACGACGCCCCGGTGGTGAAATTCGTCAACAAGGTGCTGGTCGATGCCATCCGCCGGGGTGCCTCGGACATCCATTTCGAACCGTTCGAAACCCAGTATCGCGTGCGTTTCCGCATGGATGGCATGCTGCGCGCGGTGGCCAGCCCGCCGATGAAGCTGGCCAGCCGAATCTCCTCGCGCCTGAAGGTGATGGCCCAGCTCGACATCGCCGAAAAACGCGTGCCGCAGGACGGGCGCATCAAGCTGAACCTGTCCAAGAGCCGTGCGGTCGACTTCCGTGTGAGCACGCTGCCCACGCTGTTCGGCGAAAAGATCGTACTGCGCATCCTGGACGGTTCGGCCGCCAGGATCGGCATCGAGAAACTGGGCTACGAGCCGGAGCAGCAGAAGCTCTACGTCGACGCGATCCACAAGCCCTACGGCATGGTCCTGGTCACCGGCCCTACCGGCTCGGGCAAGACGGTTTCGCTGTATACCGCGCTGAACATGCTCAACACCGCCGAGCGCAACATCTCCACCGTGGAAGACCCGGTGGAAATCCGCGTCGAAGGCATCAACCAGGTGCAGCAGAACACCAAGCGCGGCATGACCTTCGCCGCCGCGCTGCGCTCGTTCCTGCGCCAGGACCCGGACGTGATCATGGTGGGCGAGATCCGCGACCTGGAGACCGCCGAGATCGCGATCAAGGCCGCGCAGACCGGCCACATGGTGCTTTCCACGCTGCACACCAACGATGCGGCGCAGACGGTGGCGCGCCTGATGAACATGGGCATCGCGCCGTACAACATCACTTCGTCGGTGACCCTGATCGTGGCGCAGCGCCTGGCGCGCCGCCTGCACGACTGCAAGAAGGCGATCGAGCTGCCGCCCGAGTCCCTGCTGGCGGCAGGGTTCAGCCAGCAGGACATCGACGAAGGCCTGACCGTCTACGAGCCGGTCGGCTGCGATAGCTGCAACGAGGGCTACAAGGGCCGCGTGGGTATCTATCAGGTGATGCCGATGCTGGAGGAGATCCAGAAGATCATCCTCAAGGGTGGCAATGCACTGCAGATCGCCGAGGCGGCCAAGGAGGCGGGCATCAACGATCTGCGCGCATCGGCGCTGACAAAGGTCAAGAACGGCCTGACCAGCCTGACCGAGATCGACCGCGTCACCAAGGATTGATGGGGCGGTTTCCGTGCCCGGCAACACACTGCGGATGCGGGTCCCGCCACGGAAAACGGCATCGGAAATGCAATAAGCTGTATTGGTTACCGCCGGCCCCGGGCCGGTTCAGGGCGGGATGAGGGGGACACGCATGGCTACGGCGACGGCAAAGAATCCGCGGGACCTGGGCGCCCAGCGCTCCCAGGTCAGTCAGACGACCATGTACGACTGGGTCGCGCTGGACAAGCGCGGCAAGCGCATGAAGGGCGAAATGCCCGCCAAGAATGCCTCGCTGGTCAAGGCCGAGTTGCGACGCCAGGGCATGAATCCGCAGACAGTGAAGGAGCGGGGCACACCTTTGTTCGGCTCAGCCGGCAGCACCGTCAAACCACGTGACGTAGCCATCTTCAGCCGCCAGATCGCTACCATGATGGCCTCGGGCGTGCCGATGGTGCAGTCGTTCGAGATCATCGCCGACGGCCAGAGGAACATCCGCTTCAAGAACATGCTGGTCGACGTCAAACAGGGTATTGAGGGCGGCGCCTCGCTCCACGAGGCGCTGGGCAAGTACCCGGTCCAGTTCGACGAGCTCTACCGCAACCTGGTGCGGGCGGGCGAGTCGGCCGGCGTGCTCGATACCGTGCTCGACACCGTGGCCACGTATAAGGAACGGATGGAGGGCATCAAGAGCAAGATCAAGAAGGCGCTGTTCTACCCCGTCATGGTGCTGGCCGTCGCCCTGCTGGTCAGCATGATCCTATTGCTGTTCGTGGTGCCGGTGTTCGAGCAGACCTTCAAAGATGCGGGCGCCGAACTGCCTGCCCCGACCCAGATAGTGATCAGCGCATCCCAGTTCATGCAGCACTACTGGTGGATCGTGATCGGCAGCATCATCGGCGGCATCGTCGCCATCGTCATGGCCAAAAGGCGCTCGACCAAGTTCGCCCACTTCCTCGACCGCCTGATGCTGAAGCTGCCGGTGATCGGCAACATCCTGCGCCAGTCGGCGATCGCGCGTTTCGCCCGTACCCTGGGCGTTACGTTCCGCGCCGGCGTGCCGCTGGTGGAGGCGCTGGACGCGGTGTCCGGTGCGACCGGCAGCATCGTCTACGGGGACGCCGTCAAATTGATGCGCGACGACATCGCCGTCGGCCACCAGTTGCAGCTGGCCATGCGCCAGACCGGCCTGTTCCCGAACATGGTCGTGCAGATGACTGCGATCGGCGAGGAGTCCGGCGCGCTGGACAACATGCTGTTCAAGGTCGCCGAGTTCTACGAGGAAGAGGTGAACAACGCGGTCGACACCCTTTCCACCCTGCTCGAACCCATCATCATGGTGATCCTCGGCGTGCTGGTCGGCGGCATGGTGATTTCGCTGTACCTGCCGATCTTCAAGCTCGCCGGCACCGTGTAAGCCAGGCCTTCCGGGCCCCTCTCCCGCCGGGAGGGGGGCCTTTGCTTTTTCCGTGACAGGTAAACCATGACCGACCTGCCCCTGTGGATGTGGATCCTTGCCGCCGGCCTGCTCGGCCTGTTGGTGGGCAGTTTCCTCAACGTGGTGATCCTGCGCCTGCCGGCGCGGCTGGAGGCCGAGTGGCGGACCGAGGCCCGAGCCGTCCTCGAACTGGAGGACGAGCCGCTTCCGCCGAAGCCCCCCGGTCTCGTGTTCGAACCTTCCCACTGCCCGAAGTGCAAGCATCCGCTGGCGTTCTACGACAACATCCCGGTATTCGGCTGGCTGCTGTTGCGGGGACGCTGCCGCTACTGCCGCGAGCCCATTTCGGCGCAGTACCCGCTGGTCGAGCTGCTCACCGGCTTGTGCAGCGCGGTAGTCGTCTGGCGCTTCGGCGCGGGCTGGCCGGCGCTGACCGGGCTGGCATTCACCTGGGCACTGATCGCCCTGTCCGGCATCGACCTGCGCACCCAACTGCTGCCGGACCAGATCGTGTACCCCTTGCTGTGGCTCGGCCTGCTGCTGTCGCTCGCACCCGTGTTCGTCCAGCCAGCGTCCGCCATCCTGGCCGCGGCCATCGGCTACCTCAGCCTGTGGAGCGTGTATTGGGGATTCAAGCTGCTCACCGGCAAGGAGGGCATGGGCCACGGCGACTTCAAGTTGCTCGCCGCGCTGGGTGCCTGGATGGGGCTGGGCTGCCTGCTGCCGTTGGTGCTGCTGTCCTCGCTGATCGGGGCGATCGTGGGCGGTACGCTGATGGCACTGAAGCGCCATGAGCGCGATGTCCCGATGCCCTTCGGGCCGTTCATCGCGGCCGCGGGCTGGGTATGGTTCGTCGCCGGCGACCGGCTGTGGGCCGCCTACGCCCACCTGACCGGGCTGCACTGAGGTTCCCGTGTCAGGCTTCGTGGTCGCCCTGACCGGTGGTGTCGCTGCAGGCAAGAGTGCGGTGGAGAGCCGCTTCCGAGCCCTGGGCATCGGCGTGTACGATGCCGACCGCGCCGCCCGCGAGGTCGTCGAATCGGATACGCCGGGCCTGGCCGCGATCGTGGAGGCCTTCGGCACGGAGGTGCTCGGCGTGGACGGACGGCTCGACCGCCCGGCGATGCGGCGCCGCATTTTCGCCGACCGCGATGCCCGCCACACGCTCGAGGCGATCATCCATCCCCGTGTCCGGCAGTGGCTGCGCGAGCGCGCCGATGCCGATCACGGCCCCTACTGCATGCTGGCCATCCCGCTGCTGGTGGAGAACCTGGCGCATTACCGCTGGGTCGATCGCGTACTGGTGGTCGACGTGGATCCGGAAGAGCAGGTGCGCCGCCTGATCCAGCGCGACGGCGTGGACGAGGCGCTGGCCCGGCGCATGCTGGCGAGCCAGGCCAGCCGCGAGCAGCGGTTGGCGATTGCGGATGATGTCATCGACAACGGCGGGTCGCTGGATGCGCTGGATGCGCAGGTTGCCGCGCTCGACGCGGCGTACCGGACGCTGGCAGCCGCCGCATCGGCCAGGGATTAGCCGATCCAGGGACCGTGTCGCCCCGAACCCCCTGTAGGAGCTCACCCTGTGAGCGACCGCATGTGAAGCCCCCGGGTCGCTCACAGGGTGAGCTCCGACGGTTTGCGGGCGGCTGGATCAGCCGCCCAGCAGGAGCCGCAGCAGTTCCCGGTCCGCCGGGGCGAGGCGGTCGGGCGCCAGCGCACGGGGATCGACCCAGTCCAGCCGCTGCCCCTCCCGGGATCGGGGCTCGCCGCGCCAGCCAAGCACGCGCCAGGTGTCGAGCAGGAGTTCCAGCGTGTCGTAGCGCCAGGGCAGCAAGAGCCAGGGCTCGGCCCGGTCGACCAGGATTCCCAGCTCCTCTTCGAGCTCGCGGCGCAAGCCGTCGAACGGCGCCTCGTCGGGCTCGAGCTTGCCGCCGGGAAACTCCCACAGCCCGGCCAGGTGCTTGCCGGCGGGACGCTCGGCGATGAGCACGGCACCGTCTGCCCGGCACAGCACGCCTGCCATCACATGCAGCGCTGGCGATGCGCTCACTGGTTGCGGATGTACTCGACCATGTCGAAGTCGTACGCGTGCTCGGCGTCCGCCTTGTGGTGGGTCCGCGAAACCTCGGTCCATTCGCTGAAATGGACGCCCGGGAAGAAGGTGTCGGCGCCATCCACCGCGGCGTTCACCCAGGTCAGGTACAGGCGCTGGGCCACCGGCAGGGCCTCGGCATAGACCTGGCCGCCGCCAATCACCATCAGCCCGGTGCCATCGGCGCGCGCGCGCGCTTCCTCGATCGAGCGCACCGTGACCTGGCCCGGGAACGGCGCCTCGTGGCGCTTGCTCAGCACCAGGTTGGTCCGGCCCGGCAGCGCCTTGCCGATCGCCAGCGCCGTGTTGTAGCCCATCAGCACGTACTTGCCGAGGGTAAGTTCCTTGAACCAGCGCAGGTCGTCCGGCAGGTGCCAGGGCAACTGGCCCTTGCGGCCAATGGCGAAGTTCTCGTCGAGGGCGGCGATCAGCGAAACGGCCATGGACAATCCTTGCTGCGGGTGTGGCAACGCAGTGCACCTGGGCGCACCGTTAACCGGCGGATTCTAGCGCGACTCGGCGATTGCGGCACCTTCGACGGCTGACCCGCGACCCGGGGTGGTCGCTGCAAGGTGGCTGATCAGACGGCGACGGGTGCCTTGATCGCCGGATGCGACTGGTAGCCCTCGATGGCAACGTCCTCGTAGCGGAAATCGAAGATCGAACGCACGTCGGGGTTGAGCCGCAGCGTCGGCAAGGGCAGCGGCTCGCGCGTGAGCTGCAATCGCGCCTGCTCCACGTGGTTGTTGTACAGGTGCGCGTCGCCCAGGGTGTGCACGAAATCGCCCACCTCGAGGTCGCAGACCTGCGCCACCATATGGGTCAGCAGCGCATAGCTGGCGATGTTGAACGGTACGCCGAGGAAGATGTCGCCCGAACGCTGGTAGAGCTGGCAACTGAGCTTTCCGTCCGCCACGTAGAACTGGAACAGCGAGTGGCAGGGCATCAGCGCCATCTTCGGCAGCTCGCCCACGTTCCAGGCGCTGACGATCAGCCGGCGCGAATCGGGATTGCGGCGAATCTCGTCGACTACCCAGCGGATCTGGTCGACCGTGCCACCATCGGCCGTCGGCCAGCTTCGCCACTGGGCCCCGTAGACCGGACCGAGATCGCCGTTGGCGTCGGCCCACTCGTCCCAGATGCTGACGCCGTTTTCCTTGAGATAGGCGATGTTGGTGTCGCCGCGCAGGAACCAGATCAGTTCGTGGACGATCGAGCGCAGGTGCAGCTTCTTGGTGGTGACCAGAGGGAAGCCCTGCGCCAAGTCGAAGCGCATCTGCCAGCCGAACACGCTGCGCGTGCCGGTGCCGGTACGGTCGGATTTTTCGGTGCCGTGTTCCAGCACGTGGGCAAGCAGGTCGAGGTAGGCGCGCATCCCGCCAATGGTATCCGGTAGGAGCGCACCCTGTACGCGAATGCTCTCGCTCCTGATCGGCACCAAAGCAAGAGGCATTCGCGCACAGGGTGCGCTCCTACACGGGCCGGGCGTTCCGGCCTAGACTCGAAGTTTTCCCCAGGGAGGCAACGCAGATGGCCCAGTGGTACTTCAGCTACGGCAAGGATGCCGAACGTATCGGCCCGCTCGACGACGCGGCCGCGCGCGAGCAGGCGCGCCGCCAGCCCGACGGCTACTGCTGGCGCGAAGGCTTCACCGAGTGGAAGCCGATCCGCGCCGTCGGCGAGCTGGGCTCCGGCCTCGGTGTGTCGCCGCCACCGGCCCCGCCGCTGCGCGGCAGCCAGGCCGATGAGATCGACTACCGCATCGTCGGCACCGACATGCAGTTCGTCGAGATCGAACTGGACCCGGGCGAGAGCGCCGTGGCCGAGGCCGGCGCCCTCATGTACAAGGAATCCGCCATCCAGATGGACACCGTGTTCGGCGACGGCTCGACCGCCAGCCAGGGCGGCGGCCTGATGGACAAGCTGCTGTCGGCCGGCAAGCGGGTGATCACCGGCGAAAGCCTGTTCACCACCGTGTTCACCCACACCGGCAGCGGCAAGGCGAAGGTGGCGTTCGCTGCGCCCTACCCCGGCACGGTGATGGCGATGAAGCTGTCCGAGCACAACGGCCGGCTGATCTGCCAGAAGGACTCGTTCCTGGCCGGCGCGCGGGGCGTGCAGTTGGGCATCTTCTTCCAGCGCAAGATCCTCACCGGCCTGTTCGGCGGCGAGGGCTTCATCATGCAGAAACTGGAAGGCGACGGCTGGGTGTTCGTGCATGCCGGCGGCACCGTGGTGCAGCGCGAGCTCAAGGCAGGCGAGCGGCTGGACGTGGACACCGGCTGCGTGGTCGCCTTCCACGACACCGTCAGCATGGACGTGAAGCCGGTCGGCGGCATCAAGAGCATGTTCTTCGGCGGCGAGGGCATGTTCCTGGCCACGCTGACCGGCCCCGGCACGGTGTGGCTGCAGTCGCTGCCGTTCTCGCGCATGGCCGGCCGCATGCTTGCGGCAGCGCCGCAGGGCGGCGGCCAGCGGCGTGGCGAAGGCTCGATCCTCGGTGGCCTGGGCGACATCCTCGGCGGCGACAGCAACTTCTGAGGCCGGTCCCGCAGGCGCTCTTCACACGGTAGGAGCCCGCTTGCGGGCGATGCCTTTCCTGCCCGCTTCGATGCGGATCAGGAGCAGGAGCATCGCCCGCAAGCGGGCTCCTATCCGGCCGCCAGCGGCAGCACCGGTGCACGCCGCGACATCGCGATCAGCACCAGGCCCACCACGATCAATGGGATCGACTGCACCTGGCCCATGGTCAGCCAGCCCCAGGCGAGGTAACCCAGCTGGATATCGGGCACGCGCACGAACTCCACCGCGAAGCGGAAGCAGCCGTACAGCAGTGCGAACAGGCCCGACACCAGATAGCGCGGCCGCGGCTTGAGCGACACCAGCCACAGCACCGCGAACATCACCACACCTTCCAGCGCCAGTTCGTACAACTGCGACGGGTGGCGCGGCAGGCCGCCGAACTGCTGCAGGCGCTCGGTCAACGTGGGATTGCCGGCGGCCAGTTGCAGGTCCTCGTCGCGCGAGCCGGGAAAGATCATCGCCCACGGCACGTCGCCGGGCTTGCCCCACAGTTCGCCGTTGATGAAATTGCCCAGTCGTCCCAGTCCCAGTCCCAGCGGTACCATCGGCGCCACGAAGTCGATCGTGTCGAACGGATGCAGCCGGTGCCGGCGCGACCACCACCAGCCGGTCAGCACCACGCCGAGCAGGCCGCCGTGGAAGCTCATGCCGCCGTCCCACACCTTGAACAGCGCCAGCGGGTCATGCCAGATCCAGCTGGGGCCGCCGGCGTAGTAGAACAGCATGTACCAGACCCGGCCGCCGACGATCACGCCCATCATGGCGTAGAACATCAGGTCGCCCAGCGCATCGCGGCTTACCGGCAGGCGTCCCCTGCGCCGACGGTATTCGGCCAGGGTGGCCACCAGCAGGAAGCCGAACAGGTACATCAGGCCGTACCAGTGCACCTGCAACGGCCCGAGCTTGAAGGCGACAGGATCGAACTGGACGACGAAGGGATGGGTCATGGCTGGGCCGGGCGGTAAATCGGCGTAGTGTACCTGCCCGCGGGAACGGCCCGGGGATCTTCAGCAACGCCGGCCCGCTGGCTATGCTGCCGCGATCGGGGCAGGCGACGCCGGCCGATCATGCGGCCTCGGGCGCGCATGCACTACCTCCTGCCGGTGCAAGGCCGGACGGAGCCAGGGGACCAACCAGGGGAAGTCGGATGCAGCCAACATTGAAGTGGGCGCTGGCAGGAATCGCGTTTTGGGTGATGTCAGGCACCGCAACCGCCGCAGACCGGCTGCCGGTGGCTGTGTTCGCCAGGCACAGCCATGTCTCGATGCCGCGGCTGTCGCCGGACGGGCAGTACGTGGCCGTGCGCATGGACGATGCCAATGGCGTGCACGCGCTGGTGATCTACAAGATCGCCGACATGAGCGCGCCGGTCAGCGTCCTGCGCATGCCCAAATACGAACTGCCGGCCAACATCGTCTGGGTCAGCGCCACCCGGCTCATCGTCGAGAAGGGCCGGGAAATGGGCTCCATCGACAAACCGGTGCTGACCGGGGAAATCATCGCCACCGACCTGGACGGCAAGCATCAGGACTATCTCTACGGCTACAACACCCAGTACAGCTCCCGGGCGGCCACACGTGCCACCGACCGGGGATGGGGCTTCTACGACGGCCAGCCCGAACCGGCGAACGGCCACTTCTACATGGCGGCGCAGGGCTGGGACAGCACCGACCAGAGTTCGCTCTACGACGTCGACGCCAGCAAGAACACCCGCCACCTGATCGGCGATATCGGCGTGGCCAACATGAGCTTCATGGTCGGCGCCGACGGCCAGGCCCACTACGCCTACGGCCGCGACAATGCCTACGACTACGTCGTGTACCACCGCGAAGGCCAGGCCTGGCGCAGGCTCGACGCGCGGCAGATCGGCGGCAGCTTCCGTCCGATCGGGTTCACGCCCGACCACCAGCGCATCTACGCTTCCTACGACGCAGGCGGCGGACCGGTCTCGCTGGTCGAGCAGAACGAGGATGGCTCCGACCGTAACGTGCTGTCGGCGGGGTCCTTCGGCAGCGTCGACGGCATCGAATGGACTAGCCTGCCGCACCGACCGTTCGCCACCACCCTGGCCACCGGCATCCCGCAGGCGCACTACATCCAGCCGGACCTGCCCGAGGCGAAGCTGCACCGGGCGTTGAGCCTGAAGTTCCCCGGCAGCTACGTGCACTTCATCGACTACAGCGAGGATGGCGGACAGTTGCTGTTCGGGGTGAGCAGCGACCGCTGGCCAGGCGCCTACTTCCTGATCGACACCCGCACGTACAAGGTGAGGAAGCTGTTCGACGTCGAGCCGTGGATCGACCCGGCCAAGATGGCCGAGCGCCGCCCGGTCCGTTTCAGGGCAAGCGACGGCACCGAGCTGGAGGCCATCCTGACCCTGCCGCCAGGCGCCCCGGAAGCCAACCTGCCAATGGTGCTGGTTCCGCATGGCGGGCCCATGGGCATCCAGGACGACTGGTTCTTCGACGATGACGCCCAGTTCCTCGCCAACCGCGGCTATCTCGTGCTCCAGGTCAACTACCGGGGCTCGTCCGGGCGCGGTGCGGATTTCATCCAGGCCGGCTACCACCAGTGGGGCACCGGCATCGTGCAGGACCTGATCGACGGGACGAAGTGGGCGATCTCGCAAGGCTATGCCGACCCGAAGCGGATCTGCGTCTACGGCGCCAGCTATGGCGGCTATGCCGCGATGATGGTGCCCATTCGCGCCCCTGGGCTGTTCAAGTGCGCCGTCGGCTACGCTGGCATCTACGACATGGCCATGCGCTACAAGAAGGGCGACACCCGCGAGAGCGAACTGGGGCGAAATGCCTTGCGCGTGCAGATGGGCGACGATGTCACCGCGCTTGACGCCAACTCGCCGGACAAGCTCGCCGACAAGATCAACGTCCCCGTACTGCTTATCCACGGCGAGGACGATCAGCGCGCGCCGTTCGCGCAGTTCAAGGCGATGACGGCCGCGCTCGACGCCGCACACAAGCCCTACCAGACCCTGGTCAAGCCTGGCGAGGGACACGGTTTCTACGACGAGAAGAACAACATCGACCTGCTCAATACCTTGCAGGCTTTCCTCGAGAAGAACATCGGCAAGGGCGAGTGAACTGGACCCTCCGGAAAGAAAAAGGTCGCCCCGAGGGCGACCTTTTTCGTCAAAGCAGCACGGGACGGTCCGGCAGTTCATCCGGGTTGTCGCGGCCGTCGCCGGGGAAGTGCTCCGCGGCCAACGCATGGATCGCGGCAATCCCGTCCAGACTGCCTTCGCGCCAGCGCCCCGCGGCGAACGACGCACGCATTCCGGCGCAGATACGTTCCCACGCTCCGCGCTCCACCCGGTCGGCCAGACCGCGGTCGGCCACGATCTCGATGCGGCGCTCGGCCAGCAGCACGTAGATCAGCACACCGGTGTTGAGCTCGGTATCCCATACGCCCAACTGGGAGAACACCTGCTGTGCCCGCTGGCGTGCGGTCACTCCCGCCCAGACTGCCGATGGCGACAGGCGCGACTCCACCGCAAAACGCAGCTCGGCACGGTGATGGCGCTCGCCGTCGCGAATCGCCGAGGCCATCTCGTCGAGCAGCGTGGGCGAAAAACAGCTACGCAGCCGGAACCAGGCGCCGAACAGATTGCGTGACAGTCGCTCCATCCGTTCCATCACCAGCTCCCCGAAGAACCGCCGCCGCCGAAGCTGCCGCCGCCACCACTGAAGCCGCCACCCCCGAAACCACCGCCGCTGCCGCCTCCGAAACCCCCACCGCCAAAGCCGCCGCCGCCGAAACCACCCCAGCCGCCCCAGCCGCCGCCGCCGATGGAACGCCCACCACCGCCGGGCATCAGCATCACGATACCGCCGATGACGGCGCCGAGTACGCCGACGCCGACGGCCGCCGCGATCAGCCACAACAGCCCGCCGGTGAGCGCCGCACCCAGCGGCGTGCGCACGATCACGTGAGCCCGCCCGAACAGCCGGCGCAGGAACAGCGCCACGAACAGCCCGATCAGCATCGCGTGCCCGAGGTCCAGCCCGCCCCGCGGCCGCCTCGACGCCTCCTTGGGCGCCGGCAGGGGCTCGCCGTCGATCAGCTTGGTCAGCGCGTCGACGCCGGCATCCAGGCCACCGTAGAAATCGCCCTGCTTGAAACGCGATTCGATGAACTCGCGCCGGATCCGCGCCGTGGCCGCATCCGGCACCGCCCCCTCCAGCCCGTAGCCAACCTCGATGCGGTCCTTGCGATCGTTCTTGGCCACCAGCAGCAGGATGCCGTCATCGGTGCCCTTGCGGCCGATCTTGTTGGCCTCGGCCACCGCCAGCGAGTAGCTCTCGATGTCCTGGTCGCCGGTGGTCGGCACCATCAACACCACCAGTTGCGCCCCCTTGCGCTGCTCGAGCGCAACCAGCTTGGCGTCGAGCGCGTCGACCTGCTGAGCGGTGAGCGTCCCGGTGAGGTCGGTGACGTGCCGGGTCAGGTGCGGCACGTCCGCCGCCCGCACCGGCGCGATCCACGCCAGCGCGAACAGCAGGAGCAGGCGCGTCAGGCGACGCATCGGATCAATGCGCCGACGCGGGCGCAGCGGGCGCACTGTTGCCGAAATCGACCTTCGGCGCGGTGGAGATCGCCTGCTCGTTCTCCACACTGAAGTTCGGCTTGACCTTGTAGCCGAACATCTTCGCGGTGAGGTTGTTGGGGAAGGAACGGATCAGCGTGTTGTAGGACTGCACCGCCTGCACGTAGCGGTTGCGCGCCACGGTAACCCGGTTCTCGGTGCCCTCCAGCTGCGCCTGCAGATTCTGGAACAGACCGTCGGCCTTCAGCTGCGGGTAGTTCTCGCTTACCACCATCAGGCGCGACAGCGCGCTGGAGAGCTCGCCCTGCGCAGCCTGGAACTGCTTGAGTTTGGCCGCATCGTTGACGGTGTCGGCGTCCACCTTGATCGAACCGACCTTGGCGCGCGCCTCGGTCACTTCGACGAACACCTTCTCTTCATGCTGGGCATAGCCCTTCACCGTGGCGACCAGGTTGGGCACCAGGTCGGCGCGCCGCTGGTACTGGTTGATCACTTCGGACCACGATGCCTTCACCGCCTCGTCCTGGCGCTGGATGGCGTTGTAGCCGCAGCCGGAGAGGGTGCACACCAAGATCAGCAATACAAGCAGACGAAGAGAATTCATGAGCAGCTCCGGTAAGTGGATGCAGACGATGCGGCAGTGACCATCGACATCTAACGCCCCATGGCGCAAGGAGTATATTGGCTCCCTGGAGGGATGGATCGAATGGAGACGATCATGACACGACACCCCAGTGCACGTTTCACCATGGTGCTTGGCGCGGTACTTTTGATGTCGGGCAGCTTCTCGCACGCGAGCAGCAGCAACGGGGTCACCACCGCCGACGCGCAGCACCGCGTCGACAAAGTGCTGGCCGCGATGGACCGTACCTCGACGTGGGGGCATCCGGACCTTTTCAATGAATTTGCCGGCATGCACCAGCTTGAGGCGGGCCACTACAAGTCCGCCATGAACTATCTGAAGACGTCATCGCTTTACGCGGACAAGCTGTCGCAACTCAGCGTTGGCCTCATGTATCTCAATGGCCAGGGGGTCACCAAGGATCCCGTGACTGCATTCGCCTGGGTGGCGATTTCCGCTGAGCGCAAATATCCCCGGTGTCTCGCCACCCGCGACGCCATCTGGGCGGGGCTGGATGCCAGCCAGCGCGAACAGGCCAAGGTGCTGCTCGCCAAGCTCTATACGAAATATGGCGACCCGACAGCCAAGCCTCGCATGGTTCGAGCAATGAACCGGGCCAGGTCGCAGATGACGGGCTCGCTTCTGGGATTCGGCAGCCCGGAGGTGATTACCGTATCGACCGGAAATCCGCCGCCTGCCTGCGGTGGCGACACGATCGACGGCGCCCCTCAGACGGGCTGCGGCAACATCTATGCCAGCTGGCGCTGGGACCCGAAGAAATACTTCCAGTCCCGCGATGGCGCATGGGAAGGCACTGTGACGGTGGGCTCGATCGATCGTGCTGGCGCTGCCGCGGTTACCACCGTCAAGCCCGACGACGCGCGCAAGGACATGGAGAAGTAATCTCTGATCCAGCACCCGCACGTAGGCCATCGCACCAGCGGTGGCCTCCGTGCGCCACTGAGCTCATAACCAGCGCGGCCCCAGGATCAGCCCCCAGCAGAGCACGGTGAGCAGCAGCAGCAGGAACACCGCCGCCGAGCCCATGTCCTTGGCGCGCCCGGCCAGTTCGTGGAAGTCGGGGCTGACCTTGTCCACCACCGCCTCGATCGCCGAGTTGAGCAGCTCGGCCGAGAGCACCAGCACCGCCGGCAGCACCAGCGCGATCTTCTCCAGCGGCCCGTGTCCCAGCCACAGGCCCAGCGGCACCAGTACCACCGCCAGCATCGCCTCGAGCCGGAACGACGCCTCGTGTCGCCAGCCCGCCTGCAGCCCCTTCATCGACCAGCGGAGCGCGTTCCATAACTGGCGGGGGTTGCCGCGAAATCCACTGCCGGGCATCGATTGGGTACTCCAAGACGGACGCGGAACTCCCGCTGGCGGGGCGGGCATTTGGGTGGGGCGCATCATGCCACACGTTCCTGCGGACGCCCTTTGCCCTTTTGCGGTGCAACTACAAGGCGGGGCCGAATCGGCTACCCTTCCAAGGTTGCGGTGCCGTCCGGGGCCGCAGCCGAGGGGTGCTGCCACGTGCGGTACCAAGGCATCAACCCGCACGGAACAGGCATGGCCACCCAGAATCCGCCCGTCTCGCAGACCCGCTCCTTCAGCACCGTCTTCCTGATCGAAATGTGGGAGCGCTTCGGCTTCTACGGCATGCAGGTGCTGATGGTCACCTACATGATCAAGAAGCTCGGCTTCGTCGACACCCGCTCCAACCTGGTGTGGGGTGCGGCAGCGGCGCTGATCTACGTGACCCCGGCAATCGGCGGCTGGGTCGGCGACAAGCTGATCGGCACCCGCCGCACCATGCGCATGGGCGCAATCGTGCTGATGCTGGGCTACGCCCTGCTGTGGATCCCCACCGAAAGCGCCTGGTTCCTGTACTTCTCGCTGGGCGTGATCATCGTCGGCAACGGTATGTTCAAGCCGAACGCCGGCAACCTGGTCCGCAAGATCTACGAGGGCGACGACACCAAGATCGACAGCGCGTTCACCATCTACTACATGGCGGTGAACATCGGCTCGACCATCTCGATGCTGCTGACCCCGTGGATCCGCGACTACGTCGGCCAGCACTACGGCGATGACTGGGGCTGGCACACCGCCTTCGGCGCCTGCGCCGTCGGCCTGGCGCTGGGCCTGATCAACTACGGCCTGATGAGCCGCACGCTGGCCCACATCGGCTCGCCGGCGGACGACAAGCGCGTGGACCTGAAGAAACTGGCCGGCGTGCTCGGCGCCGGCGTGGTGCTGGTGTTCGTCTCGGCCTTCATCCTGCAGAACGAGGCGGTCGCGCGGGTCTGCGTGTACGCCGCCGGCGTGGTGATCCTGGGCATCTTCATCCACCTGATCAGCTCCAGCCACCGCGACGAGCGCGCCGGCCTCAGCGCCGCGCTGGTGCTGACGGTGCAGACGATCTTCTTCTTCATCTTCTACCAGCAGATGTCCACGTCGCTGAACCTGTTCGCGCAGAAGAACGTGAACCTCGACTTCAGCCTGTTCGGCTGGCACATCTTCACGTGGATCCCTGAGCAGTTCCAGTCGCTCAACGCGATCTGGATCGTGGCGCTGAGCCCGGTGCTGGTGTTGATCTACAACTCGCTGGGGCGGGTCGGCAAGGACATCTCGGTCGCCGCCAAATTCGCCTGGGGTTTCGGTGCGGTGGCCGCCGGATTCTTCATCTACGGCGTCGGCGCGCGCTGGGCAGTGAACGGCCAGGTCTCCTCGTGGATCATGGTGTGGGGCTACGGCCTGTACTCGCTGGGCGAGCTGCTGGTGTCCGGCCTGGGCCTGGCGATGATCGCCCGCTACGTGCCGGCGCGCATGGGCGGCTTCATGATGGGCGCCTATTACGTGGCCTCAGGCATCTCGCAGTACCTGGGCAGCGTGGTGGCCAACTACGCGCACATCCCGGAAGGCCTGACCGATCCGGTGCAGTCGCTGGACATCTACACCAGCCTGTTCAACAAGCTCGGCCTGGTCGGCGTGGGCTGCACGGTGATCGCCGTCGCGGTGCTGCCGCTGATGAACCGACTTTCGGCCAGCCACTCCGATGTAGCGACCAATCACGAACCTTTCCCTGCCTCGCGCAGCGAAGAGGGCTACGATACGCCCGCCCCGTGAGCCACCAAGGCCCGCCACCCGGCGGGCCTTCTTCCTTATGCCCCTGCTCAATCCCGCCTCGCCCCAGCGTTTCGCCCCATCCGCCCTGACCCGCACCCTGGCCTGGCTGCGCCTGTGCGCGATCACCGGCCAGAGCAGCGCCGTGCTGTTCGCCGCGCTGTGGATGCGCATGGAGATTCCGGTCCTGCCGCTGATGGTGGTGATCGGTCTCTATGCGATCTTCGCTGCCTTCGCCTCGTTCCGGCTGACCATGCCGTGGCGGGTGCGCGAGTGGGAGACGATCGGCCACATCGCCGCCGATACGCTGGTGTTGTCGGCCCTGCTGTACCTCACCGGCGGCGCCACCAACCCCTTCGTCACGCTGTTGCTGATCCCGATCGCGCTCGGTGCCGCCGCGCTCACCATCCCCGCGCTGATGACGGTGGCGGCGCTGACCTGCCTGGCCTACGTGTTCCTGCTGCGCCACTACCTGCCGCTGCCGCCGATGATGGGAGGCAGCGCGGGGTTCGAACTGCACGTGCTGGGCATGGCGGTGAACTTCGCGATCACGGCGATGCTGCTGGGGTTCTTCGTCAACCGCCTGGCTACCGCCGTACGCCTGCAACAGGACGAGGTACAGCGGGTGCGCGAACGTGCGCTGCGCGACGAGGGGATCCTGGCCATCGCCACCCAGGCCGCCGGCGCCGCGCATGAACTGAACACCCCGCTGGCCACCATGCGCATGCTGCTGCCCGAGTTGCGCCGCGAGCACGCCACCGACCAGCCGCTGGCCGAAGACATCGAACTGCTCGAAGAGCAGGTAGAGCGTTGCCGCAGCATCCTTCGCGAGATGGTCGCCTTCGGCAAGGCGCAGTTGTCGCAGGAAGAAGAGCAGATGGATGTGGGCAGCTTCGTGCACGGCTGCCTCGAACGCTTCCAGCTACTGCGGCCGGAAGCCGAACTGGAGCTGGACATGGCCGATACCGTCGCCAGTGCGGCGCTGAGCAGCCCGCCCGGGTTGCGCCATGCGCTGATCAACCTGCTCAACAACGCCGCCGATGCCTCGGCGGCGTGCGAGTCCAGCCACGTCGCCCTGCGCGTAAGCCGGACTGCCAACTGGCTGGAACTGGAGGTGAGCGACCGCGGCCCCGGCTTTCTGCCGGACGAACCGGGCTATGCGCTCGGCTACAGCGGCAAGCAAGGTGGCCTCGGCATCGGGCTCACGCTGGCGGAAGCCACTGCCGACCGGCTCAGCGGCGAACTCACCGCAGAAAACACCGAAGACGGTGCCCGGGTCCGCATGCGCCTGCCGCTGGCCTCGATCGGTCCGGCCACGACGCGTCGCGAGGGTGCGCGCAAGGCCCCGCAACCGTCAAAATAGCCACCTCCGCCTCCGTGGATACCGTGATGACCGATCTGAACGCCTCCGCCCGCCCCCTGCTGATCGTCGACGACGACCCGACCTTCGGCCGCGTGCTGGCCAGGGCCATGGGCTCGCGAGGCTTCGAGGTGATCAACGCAACCAATGCCGAAGAGGCGCGCGCCCTCACCCGCCGGCACCAGCCGCGCTACTGCGTGCTCGACCTCAAGCTCGGCGAGGACAGCGGCCTGCGGCTGATTCCCGACCTGCACCGCCTGGTGCCGGACATGCGCATCCTGCTGCTCACCGGCTACGCCTCGATCGCCACCGCAGTGGAGGCGATCAAGCGCGGCGCGCACGACTATCTGGCCAAGCCGGTGGACGCCGATGCGGTGGTCCGTGCGCTCACCGAGGGCGATGGCCCGCATGCCGACGACGACGACGTGGTCGAGGCGCCCGAGGCGCCGCTGGCGCTGCGCCGCCTGGAGTGGGAGCACATCCACCGCGTGCTGACCGAGTGCGACGGCAACATCTCCGAGACCGCCCGCCGGCTGGGCATGCACCGGCGCACCCTGCAGCGCAAGCTGAGCAAGCACCCGGTGCGCGAGCGGCCGGACCGCGAGGACTGATTCGGCTCAGTCCGCCGGCGCGGCGTCGTCCGGCGCCGGTGCCGGCAGCGGTTCGCCGGTGCCGTCGTCCTCGTCGCCATAGATCGCCACGTGCGGCGTGCCGGAGCCGTCGATCCAGCCGCGGAACATGCCGTCGGTGTTGAACGGAATGGCAATGTGGCCGCGATCGTCCAGCGCGATGGCGCCGCCGTTGCCGCCCATGGCGGGAATCTCCTGGTTGATCACCTCGGCTGCGGCCCGCGCGATCGGCATGCGTAGCTGGGTCACCCGCATGCAGATGGCGTGCGCCGCCACGGTGCGCATGTAGAACTCGCCCCAGCCGGTACCGGACACCGCGCAGCCGGAGTTGGCGTAGGTGCCGGCGCCAATGATCGGCGAGTCACCGACGCGACCGGGCAGCTTGTCGTTCATGCCGCCGGTGGAGGTGCCCGCCGCGAGATGGCCGTCCACGTCCAGCGCGACCGCGCCGACGGTGCCGAAGTGCTTGGCGGTCGCTTCGTCCGCATGCGGCTGGTTGGCGGCATCCTCCTTCAGCGCGCGCTGCAGTTGCTGCCAGCGCTCGTCGGTGCGGAACCAGGCATCGTCCTCCATCGCCAGGCCCTGCGATTTCGCGAACGCCTCGGCACCGGCGCCGACCAGCATCACGTGCGACGAATGCTCCATCACCGCCCGCGCCGCCAGGATCGGGTTGCGAACATGGTCGATCGCGGCCACCGACCCGGCGCGCAGCGTGAAACCGTCCATGATCGCTGCGTCCATCTCCAGCGTACCGGCATGGGTGAACACCGAGCCGCGCCCGGCGTTGAACAGCGGATCGTCCTCCAGCACCACCAGCGCGGCAGTCACCCCGTCGATCGCCGGTTTGCCCGCCTTGAGCTCGGCGTAGCCCTTCAGCAGCGCCTGCGTCAGCGCGGCGCGGATGGCTTTTTCGCGCGCCGGCGGCATGGTCTTGCGCGGCGCCCCGGCGCCGGCATGGATTACCAGCACCGGGCCGCCCGCGTGGGCGCACGCAACCAGCCCGAGCGCGGCAAACAGACTCCACAGACGGCGACGCGACTTCACGTGCGAATACTCCCCGGCGAGGCGGGGAGTATATCGGCCCGCACGGGCGGCTACTGGGTCACAAAGCGCACGGTTTGGCCGGAAAACTCCGGCTTCATGCCGACCAGGCTGCCGATCAGCTGCAGCGCCTTGCGGGGTGGCACCCCTTCGAAATTGCCGGCCACCGGCCGGGAATCATCCAGCGATCCCGGATCGACCAGGGTCAGTCCGGCCCGCTCGGCAAAGGTGGACGCCATCACCCGCGCGCTGGGACCGGAGAACCGGGCGTGCACGTCGCCGTCATCCACGACCGGGCGCGGCGTGCCGCACCCGGGCCACGCGGTGAGATCCAGGCGCAGGGTGTGGTCAACCCCCGCCACCACCCGGCCGATCTGGATCACCGCACTCGGGCCGACACGCGTGCGCATGATCGGCGTCGCCGGTGCCTTGAGTGACCCGCCCGTGATCCTGGCATGGATCTCCATCTGGCCGCCGGGTGCGGGCACGATCCCGACCTGTCCTTGCCAGGGCGGCAACGCCTTGTCCGTGGTGATGACGAAGCGATAAGCATCGTCGGCGCCCTTGAGGCAGGTGGTGGAATGCAGATGGGCTGGCTGCCCGGCGACACTGGCCGCCAGTTCCAGCGTGAAAGTTGCACGGCCAAACCCATCATTCGACGCTCCCGCAGGGACGTAGGCGCAGCCCTCGTGCAGCCGGGCGATCTCCGGGATATCCGGGCTCTCGCACTTCCAGCGCATCGTCTTGTGCTCCGCGTCGGGCATCGCCACCAGCAGCACATGGCCGCCGCCGGCCGAGTCCCTCAGCGTGGCAGTGAGCCGGCCGTCCGCGAAATTCACGCCGCCGACGTCCTTGCCGACGATCAGCGACCCATCCGGCAGTTGCGCCGAAGCGTTGTCGGCCGGCAGCTCGTAGCCGTGGTGGAACCAGTAGTAGGCGACTGCCGTCTTGGCGCCATCGAACAGCACCAGCGCCTCCTTCACGGCTGCGGCCGATGGATGATGAGTCGCCGGCGATGGCTGCGCGGCGTAGACGGCGAACGAACCGGCCAGCACGATCGCGCCGAGCGCGGCACGGCCAGCCAGGCGACGGGTGGGCGTAGGAACTGGCAGTTTCAGCATGGCAACTCTCTCCGTGAGTGGGTGACGGGCGGACCAGGAACACCCCACCGGCAGCATCAGCGGCGAGGCCTGGGTTTTCAGCATGGCGTTGGCGTATTCCCGTCGCGGGGCACCGTGCTCGCGCAGCACCGCGGCATCGCAAGCCAGCTCCTGGTCCTGGCGCAGGCAGGCCAGCGCGACCCAGGCCAGCGGGTGGAACCAGAACAGGGCGGCCAGCGCCTGCGCGAGCAGCCGCCAGAGGCCGTCGCGGCGCCTTGCATGCACCTGCTCGTGTGCAAGGATCAACGTCTGCTCCGTGGGGGTGTAGCGGGTGTGGAAGTCGGCGGGCAGCACGATGCGCACGCCGAGCGCGCCGATCACAGCCGGCCCGAGATCGCTGTCGACGGCCTGCCACACCGGATGGCGGGCAGCAGCCACATCGATCGCGCGGGCGCCGGCAAGCCGGCGCAGGTAACGGCGCTGGATCCGGCCGACGACAACCAGCACGGCCAGCGCGCCGAGCAGCCACGCCGCCATGGCCAATGCCCGCCACGGCACCATCCATCCGGCCGGCACGGGCGGCGCAACCCAGCCCGTGCCACCGGCAATGCGCACCATCACCGGCGGCAGCGCCTCCGCCGGTAGGACCGGGTGCGGCGCCAGCGCGGCGAGCAGCGCCAGCGGCACCAGCAGCCACAGCACCGGTCCGGCTTCGGCGCCGACGACCCGCCGCAAGGGCCGCCGCAGGGCGAGCACGAGCACCGTGGCGAGCGTGAAGATCCAGGTCAGCCGCGCCGCATGGGCCATCCAGGCGGAGGCCAGGAGCTCAAGGCCGGTCATCGTCGAGCTCCTCCAGCAACTGGCGCAGTTCGGCAATGTCCTTCTTCGTCAGCTTGCGCTGCTCGGAGAAGTGCGCCACCAGCGGGGCGACGCGGCCTTCGAACAGGCGGTCGAGCAGACTCGTGCTGGTCTGATGCACGTATTTCTCGCGGGCCAGCAGCGGCGAATACAGGTAGCGTCGGCCATCGCGCTCGGCCTTTACCGCCTTCTTCTTTAGCAGGCGGTTGAGCAGCGACTTCACCGTGCCCTCCTGCCATTGCTGGGCCTGGCCGACCTCGGCCAGGATCTCCTCGGCGCTGCGCGGCGCACTGCGCCACAGCACCTCCATCACCACCGCCTCGGCTTCGCTGATCACGACGCACTCCGTTTACGCATGTAATCGTTGACTGATGTTTACACGCGTAAACGACCGAAGCAAGCGCCACCGGCGGCCAGCATCCCATCGGACCTTCGTACGAGGCAGTCCGACACCCATCCGTCGTATCCTTGAAGGCTGATTCCCCAAGCAGAAGAAGGCACTGCGATGGATAAGGTGTTCCCCAACGCCGCCAAGGCACTCGACGGCCTGCTGTTCGACGGCATGACCATCGCGGCCGGCGGCTTCGGCCTGTGCGGCATCCCCGAGAACCTGATCGGCGCCCTGCTCGACGCCGGCACCAAGGGCCTGACCATCGTCGGCAACAACGCCGGCGTGGATGACTTCGGCATGGGCCCGCTGCTGAAGACCCGCCAGGTCAAGCGCGTGTACGCGTCCTACGTGGGCGAGAACAAGGAGTTCGAGCGCCAGGTGCTGGCCGGCGAGCTGGAGCTGCACCTGGTCCCGCAGGGCACGCTGGCCGAGAAGCTGCGCGCCGGCGGCGCCGGCATTCCCGGCTTCTACACCCGCACCGCGTTCGGCACCAAGCTGGCCGAGGGCAAGGACACCCGGAGCTTCGACGGCAAGGAATACGTGCTGGAAGAGGCGATCCACGCCGACGTGTCGATCGTGAAGGCGTGGAAGGGCGACCGCCTGGGCAACCTGGTCTTCCGCAAGACCGCGCGCAACTTCAACCCGATGATCGCCACCTGCGGCAAGGTCTGCGTGGCCGAGGTGGAGGAACTGGTCGAAGTGGGCGAGCTCGACCCGGACCAGGTCCACGTGCCGGGCATCTACGTCGACCGCATCATCCACGGTGCCAAGTACGAAAAGCGCATCGAGTTCCGCACCGTCGCCGGCGCCAACACCGGCAAGGAAAACCCGATGCGCACCGCGATGGCGCAGCGCGCGGCGAAGGAACTGCGCGACGGCTTCTACGTCAACCTCGGCATCGGCATCCCGACGCTGGTGGCGAACTTCATCCCCGAGGGCATGGACGTGACCCTGCAGTCGGAGAACGGCCTGCTCGGCATCGGCCCGTTCCCCAGCGACGACAAGGTCGACCCGGACCTGATCAACGCCGGCAAGCAGACCATCACCACCCTGCCCGGCTCGAGCTTCTTCTCCAGCGCCGAGTCGTTCGCGATGATCCGCGGCGGCCACATCGACCTGTCGATCCTCGGTGGACTGGAAGTGTCGTGTACCGGCGACCTGGCCAACTGGATGGTGCCGGGCAAGATGGTCAAGGGTCCCGGCGGCGCGATGGACCTGGTCTCGGGCGTCAAGCGCGTGGTGGTGCTGATGGAGCACACCGCGAAGGACGGCTCGCCGAAGATCAAGGACCAGTGCGACCTGCCGCTCACCGGCAAGCAGGTGGTCGACCTGATCATCACCGACCTGTGCGTGTTCGAGGTGGCCAAGGGCCAGGGGCTGACCCTGATCGAGCTCAACGAGGGAGTCACGGTCGACGAGGTAAAGGCCAAGACCGGCTGCCGCTTCAGCGTCTCGCCCGCGCTCAGCGACTGATTTCTGCCAACTCCTGCGTGCCGGGCGCGCGCAGGAGCCTCAGGCCGCCTGCACCTGCGGGAAGCGGATGCGGGCGACGTTTTCCCCGCTTTCGCGGGTCTGCAGGTCCAGCGGCCAGGCGAATCGCTCGCTGATCTGCCGGGCGATTGCCAGCTCGAAGCCATGACGATCGGCATTCGGCAACGCCGGGCGATCGCCGCCATCGCCCCCAGTTGCCGGTTCGGTCCGGTTTGCCACTACCACCGCGCCCGGCATCACCGTCACCACGACGCGCCCACGCTCGGTCTGCTGGCAGGCGTTGCGGATCAGCTGCCAGAACAGCACCGCGAAAACCCGCGGCGACCCCTCCAGGGCGAATCGCGCCGGCTCCTCCAGATCGAACTCGATCGGCCGCCCCACCAGCATGTCGCGGGCGAATTCCAGCTCCCGGCGCACCGCATCGTTGACCACGAACACTTCGTCGTCGACGCCGTTGTCCTTTTCCCGCGCCAGGATCAGCAGTGCTTCGACCAGCGCCTCCATCTCCCGTGCCGAGCGACGGATGCGCTGTAGCGAACGCTCGCCGAAGCCGCTGAGCGACTGCTCTTCGGCGAGCATGTCCACCGACATCTTGATCACCGTGAGCGGACTGCGCAGTTCGTGGCTGGCATCGCGGGTGAAGTTGCGCTCGCGCTCGGTGTAGCCAGCGATGCGTTCGGCGAACGTGTGCAGGCCACCGGCAAGTGAGGCGAGGTCGGCATCCGTATCCTGGCCGAGGCGCTCCGGCGACAACGCGGCGATATCCGGATGCGCGTCCCAGTCGTCGACCAGCCGTGCGAGCGCGCTCACCGGCCGCCATTCGCGCCGCGCCGCAAGCCAGGCGAGCACGGTCACGATGACGATCAATGCAAGCACGGCGCCCACCGGCGCCATGCTGAACATCCCCAGGGTGACGCAAATCACCACCGCGACCAGCTGCAACACGAAGACACCCGCGATGCGGCGCTGGAATGCCCCCTTGCGGAACGTTCCCGTAGCGTGAATCGGACCCCTGCTTTTCATGATATTGCCGAGCGGCGCAGCCTCCTTCGCATCAGGCCGGCTGCGAAGCGGCGGCCACCTCCGCCTCGAGGTCGGCAAGGCGGTACCCAGCCGAATGAATGGTGTGCAGCAGCGGTTTGTCGAACGGCTTGTCGATCACGCGGCGCAGGTTGTAGAGATGCGAACGCAGCGTGTCCGAATCGGGCAGGGTGTCGCCCCAGATCTCGCGCTCGATGTCGCGGCGACTGACCACGCGCGGCGATTCGCGCATGAGGATCGCCAGCAGCTTCAGGCCGATCGGCGAGACGGTCAGTTCCTGCCCGGCGCGGGTCAGCCGCAGCGTGGCGGTGTCCAGGGTCATGTCGCCGACCGTCAGCACTTCGGTGGACACCTGCCGGCGGTCGCGGCGGATCAACGCGCGCAGGCGGGCCTCCAGCTCGCGCACCTCGAACGGCTTGACCAGGTAGTCGTCGGCGCCCGCCTCCAGCCCCACCAGCTTGTCCTCCAGCGTGTCGCGGGCGGTCAGCATCAGCACCGGGGTGGACTTCTTGGCGTCCTTGCGCAGCTTGCGGCAGACCTCCAGGCCATCCATGCCAGGCAGCATCAGGTCGAGCACGACCACGTCGTAGCTGTTGGTCACCGCCAGGTGCAGACCGCTGACGCCATCGGCGGCGTAATCCACCGAATAGCCGCGGCGCTCCAGGAATTCACCCACCATCTCGGCGATCTGGCGGTTGTCCTCCACCAGCAACACCAATCCTGCCTGCTCGTCACGTGCGCTCATATGCTCGTCCTGCGATTTGCGGTTTTCACGTTCGTGAAAGGCTAGCGGGCGCCCCGGTGACCACGATGTGAAGGGCATCGACGCGCGTTCACCTGCCGGTCAAGCGGCCTTGCGCGGTCGGCGCGGGGCACCGCGCAGCAGGGGCTCGAGGACGGGCCAGACGTTCTGCAGCACGCGCGGCTCGCCCGCGGCAGTGGGATGCAGCCCGTCGTCCTGCATCAGCGACGGGTCGAGCGCCACCCCGTCGAGCAGGAACGGGACCAGACCCACGTGCTTCTGCCGGGCAAGGTCGGCATAGACGGCACGCAGGCCGTCGCGGTACTGCGGCCCGTAGTTCACCGGCAGTTCGATACCCAGCAGCAATACCTTCGCGCCTGCCGCATGCGCCATGTCGATCATCGCGGCCAGGTTGTCGCGCAGCGCATCCAGCGGCAGGCCGCGCAGGCCATCGTTGGCGCCCAGCTCGATCAGCACCACCGCCGGTCGTTCCTTCGCCAACAGGCCCGGCAGATGGTTGCGCCCGCTCAGCGAGGTCTCGCCGCTGATGCTGGCATTGACCACGCGCCACGGCGGCTCCATCTTGGCCAGACGCTCGTACAGCAGGTTCACCCAGCCGGACTCGACCGGGATGTTGTGCGCGGCGGAAAGCGAATCCCCGAGCACCAGCACGCTCCGGGTCGGCGCCGCATGGGCGACGGCCGCTCCCCACAGCAGCAGGCCCAAGGCAAAGAGGAAACGACGCATGAGTGATCCATCCGCTCCGGTGCTCGAGGCGATCGATGTTAGCAAGTCGGTCAGCGGTCCCGAGGGCGCACTGGCGATCCTGCGCGGGGTGAGCCTGTCGGTGCGCGACGGCGAGAGCTTCGCCATCGTCGGCGCCTCCGGCTCGGGCAAGACCACCCTGCTCGGCCTGCTGGCCGGGCTGGACCTGCCAAGCAGCGGCCATATCCGCCTCGACGGCCAGCCGCTGGAGACGCTCGACGAGGAAGCCCGCGCCGACCTGCGCCGGCGGCTGGTCGGCTTCGTGTTCCAGTCCTTCCATCTGCTCCCCGCGCTCACCGCCGAAGAGAACGTCATGCTGCCGCTGGAACTGGAGGGCGCGCGCGACGCCCGGGCCAGAGCGCGCGACGCGCTGGAAGCGGTCGGGCTGACCCCGCGACGCCGGCATTACCCGGCTCAGCTGTCCGGCGGCGAACAGCAGCGCGTGGCGATCGCCCGCGCGTTCGTGCACGGTCCGCGCCTGCTGTTCGCCGACGAACCGACCGGCAACCTCGACCAGCGCACCGGCCGGCATGTCGCCGACCTGCTGTTCGCGCTGAACCACGATCGCCGTACCACGCTCGTGCTGGTCACCCACGATGCCGCGCTGGCCGAACGCTGCCAGCGACGCATCGAGTTGGCCGAAGGGCGCGTGGTGCATGCGGCCGAAGGCGCCGCCGCATGAACGTGCTGCCGCTGGCCCTGCGCGGCCTGCGCCGCGAATGGCACCTGCCGGAACTGCGCACGCTCGCCGCTTCGCTGGTGCTGGCGGTGGTCGCGCTCGGCGTGGTGGCTACGCTCGCCACCCGTATCGAACGCGGCCTGCTGGCCAGTGCGGCCGAGCTGATCGGCGGCGACATCGGCGTGAGCGCGCCCCAGGCACTGCCTCCGGCTTTCGCCGATGCGGCGCGCCGCGACGGCTTGCGCAGTAGCCGCATCGCCAGTTTTCCCAGCGTGGCGTTCCACGAAGGCCGCAGCCAGTTGCTCGACATACAGGCCACCGACGCGGCGTACCCACTGCGCGGCACGCTGGAGCTGGCCGATCGACGGGACCTGACCCGCGCTGGACACGCCCCAGCGGCTGGTGCGGTCTATCTCGATCACCGCGCGCTGGTCGCCCTGGGCCTGCGGGTCGGCGACACCGTGCAGGTGGGCGGACGCGACCTGCGGATCGCGGCGGAACTGGTTCGCCAGCCCGATGGTGGCGAACTGTTCGCCCTGGCGCCGCGGGCGATCATGAGCCTGGCCGATGCCGAAGCGGCCGGCCTGCTCGCGGTGGGCAGCCGCGCGCGGCATCGCCTGCTGCTGGCCGGCGAGCCGGACCAGGTGCAGCGCTGGCGACGGTGGGCCAAAACCGAAGCGCTGCCGCAGGGGGGACAGCTGATCACGCCGGAACAGACCCAGGAGCGGATGCGCACGGCGTTCGACCGGGCCAGCGCATTCCTGCGCCTGACGGCGCTGCTTTCCGCGCTGCTGGCCGGCGTGGCGATCGCCCTGGCGGCGCAGCGCTATGCCCGTCGCAAGACTCCCGAGGTGGCGCTGCTGCGCGCCCTGGGTACGCCACGACGGCGCGTGCTGGCGTTGCTGCTCGGCACGCTCGGCGCGCTGGCGCTGCCGGCGGTGGCGCTGGGCATCGTGCTGACTCTCGCCCTGGCCCAGGGTGCCTGGCTGGTCGCCAGCCAGTTGTTCGGCAACGTGCCGACCACACTGCCGCTGCTGCCCGCCTTCGCCGCGGCGGCGGTAGGCCTGGCCGTACTGGCCGGCTTCGCCCTGCCGCCGCTGGCCCGGCTTGCCGACGTGCCGCCGGTGGCCGTGTTCCGCGCCAGCGTGGCCCGACGCGTGCGCCGCTTCGACGCGCTATACCTGGTGCCGCTGGCCATGGCCGTCGCGCTGATCTGGCTGCAGAGCGATTCGCTGAAGATGGCGGGCATCCTCGCGGCCAGCCTGGCGGGCGTGGCCGCGTTCGCAGCAGCGCTCGCAGCGGCGTTGCTGTGGCTGGCGCGCCGCGTCGCGCCCGGCGCGCATCCGGCAGTGCGACTGGGGCTCGCTGCACTGGCCCGGCGCCGGGGCCTCAGCCTGATCCAGGCGACCGCGCTGAGCCTGGGCCTGGTCGCCCTGCTGCTGCTCGCCGTGGTCGCGCCCTCGCTGCTGGACGGCTGGCGCCGCGAACTGCCGGCCGACACGCCGAACTGGTTCGTGCTGAACCTGCAGGACGACCAGCGCAACGGCTTCGATGCAGCACTGCAATCGCTGGGCGCGAAGGAACTGAACATGCTGCCGCTGGCGGTCGGCAAGCTCGCCGCGATCAACGGCGTGCCTGCCGACCGGCTGATATTCACCGACCCGCGGGCGAAGGACTGGGTCGACCGCCAGCTTCGCGTGTCCTGGGCCGGGGTGCTGCCGCCCTCGAACCAGGTGGTCGCCGGCGCCTGGTTCGCGTCGCAACCGGCACACGCCGAGGTCTCGGTGGACACGATGTGGCGCGACATGTTCCACCTGAAGCTGGGGGACACGATGCGCTTCACCATCGGCGAAACCAGCCTCGACGCGACCGTCAGCAGCGTACGCCAGGTCGACTGGAGTTCATTCCGGGTGAACTTCTTCCTGCTGCTGGACCCGGCCCACGCGAGCACCCTGCCGCACACCTGGCTGGCCAGCTTCTACCTGCCGCGCGACCGGGCCGACGGCCTGGCCCGGGTGTCGCGTGACTACGGCAACCTGAGCCTGGTCGACGTCGACTCGCTGCTCGACCGCGTCCGCGAGATCGTGCAACGGGTGAGCAACGCGGTGCGCTGGATCCTCGGCTTCAGCCTGCTCGCCGGGGCGCTGGTGCTGGCCGCGGCGCTGGCCTCCAGTGCTGCCGAGCGCCGGCACGAGGCGGCGTTGTTGCGCACGCTGGGCGCGCGGCGCGGGCAATTGCGCGTGGCGGCGGCCTGCGAGTTCGCCCTGCTGGGCGCGGTCGCCGGCCTGACCGCGGCGATCGGTGCGGCGGGCGCCGGCTGGTGGCTGGGGCGTTCGGTGTTCCACATCGAGCACTTCGTGCCGCCGTTCGGCGCGCTGGCGCTCGATGCGCTGGTCGCCGCCTTCGCGGTGATGCTGCTCGGCCTGGCCGGCACCCGCCGCGTCGTGCGTACCTCCCCCATGCGGCTCTTGCGCGAGGGCTGAGCACACGGCCACCATCGCCCGACTCCCCCACGCGCGAGGTCGCCGTGTACACGCTCTACTACTCTCCCGGTACCGCCAGCATGGTGGTGCACATGGCCCTGATCGAGACCGGCGCCCCGTTCGAGCTGCAACTGGTGGACATCGAACAGGGGGGCCAACGCGATCCGGCGTATCTCGCGCTGAACCCCCGCGGCGTCGTGCCGACCCTGGTGATCGACGGCCAACCCCGCAACGAATCGGCCGCACTGCTGATGATGCTGGCTGACCGCCATCCGGAAGCCGGCCTCGCTCCGGCACCCGGCACACCCGCCCACGATGCCTTCGAGCAGTGGCTGGTCTACCTGAGCAACACGCTGATGTCGACGTACCGTTTCTGGTTCTATCCGCCGGAGCTGGGCGCGGCCGACCACCCGCCGCAGGTGCGCGCCGCGCTGGCGGCGAAGATCGAGGGTGCGTGGGACTATCTCGACCGCGAGCTGGCTGCGAACGGCCCGTACCTGCTTGGCGAGACATGCAGCGCCGCCGACCTCCTGCTTGCCATGCTGATGCGCTGGTCGCGCAACATGCCACGCCCGGCCAGCCGGTGGCCGGCACTGGCCCGGCTGGCCGACCTGATCCGGGCCCGCCCAAGCTGGCAGCAGGTCTATGCGGTGGAGGGGCTTAGCGGGTGGTGAAGTTCCTGCGCGACCGATTGGCGTCGCATCTGCTGCCCTGGCTGCGCACCGAGTGGTTGCTCGCCGCGTTCGGCTCGCTTGCCGTACTGCTGGCACTGGCCGATCCGCAGCCGCTGGAGCGCTACCAGAGCTGGCTGCAGGTACCGACGCTGGCCGGGCTGATGGGCCTGATGATCGCGATCCAGGGCATCCGCGACAGTGGTCTGGTGCAGCGTGCGGCTATCGTGCTGGTGACCCGTGCACACTCGCTGCGTGGACTCGGCATGATGCTGGTACTCGGTGCCGAAGTGCTGGCGACGGTACTGACCAACGACGTCAGCCTGTTCCTGCTGGTGCCGTTGACCGTCGCCATCGCCGGCCTGTCGAATCTGCCGCTGGCGCGAATGGTCGTGCTGGAGGCGCTGGCGGTGAATGCCGGTTCGATGCTCAGCCCGATCGGCAATCCGCAGAACCTGCTGCTGTGGCAGTCCTCGCACCTGCCGTTCCAGCATTTCGTTCGGGGCATGGCGCCGGCGTCGGCGCTGGCGTCGCTGCTGCTGTTGGTGCTCACCGTGCTGTGGCTGCCGGCAGGCCGGGTCGAGCTCGATCGTGACGCCCTGGACAGCCGGCCGCTGTTCCCGCCGCTGGCGGTGCTGTCGCTGGTGGCGCTGGCCTCGATGGTACTGATGATGGAGCACGGCCTGGCGCTGGAGGGCGCGCTCGGCCTGCTGCTGCCGTTCGCGCTGCTGGCACGCGACAGCCTGAAGCGGATCGACTGGCCGCTGCTGGCCACCTTCGCGGCGATCTTCGCCGGGCTCGGCCACTTTGCCGCGCTGCCTGTGGTGGGTGCGGTCCTGGATCGGTTCGATTTCGGCCAGCCGCTGACCCTGTTCCTCGGTGGGCTGCTCGGCTCGCAGCTGATCAGCAACGTGCCGGCCACCGTGCTGCTGCTGGACCGCGCGCACGATCCGCTGGCCCTGGCCACCGCCGTCAACGTGGGCGGCTTCGGCCTGGTGGTCGGCTCGCTGGCCAACCTGATCGCCCTGCGGTTGGCCAGCCTGCCGCAGGGACTGCGGCAGTTCCATCGCGTCTCGATCCCATTCCTGCTGGTGTGCGCGCCGCTGGTCTACCTGACGGCGCACTGGCTCGGTTGAAGCGCGCGCGTCAATCGTCGTCGCGCGGCACGCTGACCTTGCCCTTCACGCCGCTGTAGTCAACATCGCCGCTACCCTTGGCACCGAGCGAGAGATCGCCGGCGACGTCGCGTACGTTGAGGTCGCCCGAGCCGAGCGTATCGGCATGCACGCTGCCACCGACGTGCTTGAGAGTCACGTCGCCCGAACCGATGCTGCCCACGCTGGCGTCGCCACGCACGCCGTCGATGCGCGCATCGCCCGAACCGACCGAGCCGATCGACAGGCTGCCGACGTCGTTGGCGTCGACGTCGCCGGAGCCCACGCTGGTGGCGAAGCGACCGGCGATGCGCTTGACGTGCAGATCGCCGGAGCCGACCTGGCTGTCCAGTTGCTGCAAGTCGCTCACGTCGGCATCGCCCGAGCCGACCGCCACGGTGACCGGCATGCCCGCCGGCAACTGCACGTTGACGTCGAGGCTGCTGTACGAACTGCCGAACAGGTTGAAGTGCATGCCCTCGTGACGGGCCAGCTCGATGATCAGCTGATCGCCGTCGCGGTGCGATTCCACCGTGAGGCTGTCCAGGACCTCCTTGCTGGAAGCACAGGCGCGGCCGTCCAGGGTGAGCGCCGTCGCCGACGGGCTGCCGGTGACGTGCAGGTCCTCGGCGTGCACGGCGATCTGCACACCTCGTACGCCTTTCAGGTCGTCATGCAGCTGGCGCGGCGCCTCGTACTTGCACTGGTTGGCCGCCAGGACGGGCAGCGGGGCGAGCAGGGCAGCGAACAGCAGGAGGTGGCGCATGTCGATCTCCGGAAGAAGGAATACCCCCGCTCAGATGCAACACGGCGGCAAAGGGTTGCAATCGACCCGGCCGGTCAACGGCGGCGGGGGCGCCACGTTCATGGCATCCACGCATCCACATGGAGATCCCCATGCAACGCAAGACCCTGCTAGCTTCGACACTGGCCCTGCTGATCGCCGGCACCGCTTCCCTTGCGATCGCGCAGGACAAGACGCCGCCGGCCCCGTCGATGCCGATGGCTGGCCCGCATGGCATGCCAGGCCACCCCGGGATGGCCTGGCACGGAGACTGGATGCGCCACCCCGACATGCATGGCATGGGTGGCGAAGGCGTTGGCGTGATCGCCGACCTGCGCGGCCTGGAGCATCTCTATCGCCAGGCGGGGCGCAGCCGTGACCTGGTGGGCGTCTACAACGCGGTGCTGGCCAAGTCCCAGGATCCGCGTGTACGTGCCTACGCCTACCACCAACTGGCCCGCGTGCAGGCGCAGCCGACCAACCTCGATGCCGCAATCGCCACCATGCGCAAGAGCCTTGACGAGAGTCTGGCCAATGAAGCCAGGCACCGCGCCGAGATGGAGCAGATGCGCGCCCGCTGGCAGCAGAAACAGGCAGACGCGACGAGGGGCAGCGACGACAAGTAGGCCGTCGGAAACCGCGCCAGGCGTAGGCGGTGCCTACGCCTGGCCGCCGTCCTCCTCACGCTTGACGGCGTGCCAGAGCGCTTCCTGGGCGGCCAGATCGCGTCGCTCCAGCGGCCTGCCGTCCCGCTCAGCCAATGCTTCCATGCGTCGGAAGCGTCGCTCGAACTTGGCGTTGGCGCGGCGCAGGGCCTGCGAGAAATCCACGCCGGCGTGTCGGGCGAGATTCACCAGCACGAATGCCACGTCGCCGATCTCGTCCTCCAGCCGGTCGATGTCGGCACCGGCGGCGAATTCCGCCCGCACTTCCTCGACTTCCTCGGCGAGCTTGTCCAGCACCGGCGCGGGACCGGGCCACTCGAATCCGGTCCGCGCCGCCTTCTCCTGCAGCTTCTGCGCCCGCTTCCACTCCGGCAGGCCGCGCGACACGCCCGCCAGCGCGCTGGCGTCGGGCGCCTCGCCCCGGGCCGCGCGCTCTTCGGCCTTGATCGCCTCCCATGCCGCCTTCTGCGCCTCGACATCGTCGTAGGCGACGTCGCCGAACACGTGCGGATGACGACGGATCATCTTGTCGCTGATCGCATGGGCCACATCGGCGAACTCGAACAACCCGCGCTCGCGCGCCATCTGCGCATGGAATACCACCTGCAACAGCAGGTCGCCCAGTTCATCGCGCAGGTCGGGCCAGTCCTGGCGGTCGATCGCATCGGCGACCTCGTAGGCCTCCTCGATCGTGTACGGCGCGATGGTGGCGAAGTCCTGCTCGAGGTCCCACGGGCAGCCGCCTTGCGGATCGCGCAGTCGGGCCATGATGGCGAGCAGGTCGTCGAGGCTGTGGCGATCGGTCATGGGCAAACCGGGGTGGCAAGGTTTCCGTGGGAGCGCACCGGTGTGCGCGATCAATGCGCCGGTGGACCGCACCGTGCGCGAACCCTCGCAGGCGTCAGCCGAGTCCCTGCGCGAGGCGCTCCGCCCAGTCGATTTCCGAGTCGCCAACGGCGACGAACTCGGGATTGAGCAGCGACTCGCCGCGGTTGTAGCGCAGCGGCATGCCTTCCAGGTCGAGCACCGCACCGCCGGCTTCCTCCAGCACGCATTGCGCGGCAGCGGTGTCCCACTCGCTGGTCGGACCGCGGCGCAGATACAGGTCCGCGTCGGCACGGGCGATCAGGCAGAACTTCAGCGACGACCCCATCGGCAAGGTGGTGAACGGACCGCCGAGCAACTGTTCCAGCAGCACCGCGTCGCTGCCGCCGTGCGAGCGGCTGCCGGCAACCACCGGCGGATCGGACAGCGCGCGGCTGCGCATCGGCAACCAGCCCTCGTCGTCGCGACGCATCCACGCACCGCCGCCGCGTTCGGCGGCGTAGACCTCGTCGATCGCCGGCGCCAGCACCACGCCGAGCACGGGGCGGTGGTGGTCGATCAGCGCGATGTTCACGGTGAACTCGCCGTTGCGCTTGACGAATTCACGGGTGCCGTCGAGCGGGTCGACCAGCCAGTAGCGGTCCCAGTCACGGCGCACTTCCCAGTCGCAGGCACGGGCCTCTTCGGAGATCACCGGAAGCACTTCGTCCAGCGCCGCCAGGCCCTGCGCGATCACCGCCTGCGCTGCCAGGTCGGCCGCCGTCAGGGGCGAGCGGTCCTCCTTGTGCTCGACGTCGAAGTCGCCGGCATAGACCGCCATGATCGCCTCGCCGGCGTCGCGGGCGATCGCCGCGACCCGGGCCAGCAGTGGGGAGAACGGTACGGCGCTCATGAGCGTTCGAACCGGCCGGCGAGGTATTCGCGGGCCATGAAAAGGGCCGCGATGGAGCGACCCTCGGTGACATCGTCGCGGGCGATCAGGGTATGCAGCTCATCCAGTTTCCAGGGGACCACTTCCAGTTCCTCCGGTTCGTCGCCCTGCAGGCGCTCGGGATACAGCTCCTGTGCCAGCACCACATGGGCCATGTGGGTCATGTATGCCGGCGCCAGCGACAGGTGGTGCAGGATGGTGAGCCTGCGTGCGCCGTAGCCGACCTCCTCCTTCAGCTCGCGGTCGGCGCCCTGCTCCACCGTCTCGTCCTGGTCCAGTCGGCCCTTGGGCAGGCCGAGTTCGTAGCGACCCAGGCCGGCGGCGTACTCGTTGACCAGCAGCACCGTCTCCTCGTCGATCATCGGCACGATGATCACCGCGCCCAGGCCGTGCGACTTCAGCCGCTCGTAGGTGCGCCGTTCGCCATTGGAGAACTCCAGGTCGAGCTGCTCGGCGCGCAGGAAAGTGCTCTGCGCGACGTCGCGCCGGGCGTGGATGATCGGGAGCTTGGCCATCGGCCGATTGTAGCCCGTCGGCTGTCGCCCGGTTGCAGCTCAGCGTCGCAGCCGCGCCAGCGCCTCGGCGTGCAGCGGCGGCGTACCGGCCAGCACGCTGCGCGTATCCAGGGTGAGCGGGGCCCCCTCCAGATCGGTGAATATGCCGCCGGCCTCGCGCACGATCACCGCCAGCGCGGCCACGTCTAGAATGTTGACGTCCGACTCGATCACCAGGTCGACGCCGCCACGTGCCAGCAGGTGGTAGTGGCAGAAGTCGCCATAGCCACGGATGCGGTTGCTGTCGCGGATCATCCGCCCCAGTGCGTCCCAGCGTGCGTCGGCAGTCAGGCTCTTGATGTTGCCGGTGGAGATCGCCGCCTGTGCCATCGTTGCCGCCGGCCCCACCTGCACCCGGCTGCCGTCCAGCCATGCGCCGCCGCCGGCCTGCGCCCACATTGTCTCGCCGTAGACCGGTGCGCTGGACACGCCGAGGACCAGCTCGCCCGCGTGCATCAACGCGATCTGGGTGGAGAAGAACGGCGTGCGACGGACGAAGCTCTTGGTGCCGTCCAGCGGATCGACCAGCCACAGCAGGCCGTCGCGGCTACCCTCCAGGCCGAACTCCTCGCCGTAGACCGCCGCCTGCGGCAGTGCCCGGGTAAGGATCGCGCGGATCGCCAGCTCGGCCTCGCGGTCGGCCACCGTGACCGGCGTATCGTCCGGTTTCAGCTCCACCTCCACGCCCCGGCGCCAGTAGTGCAGGATCACCTCGGCGGCGGCGCCGGCCGCCTCGCGGGCGGCGGCAAGGGCGGGGGCAAGTTCGGGCAGGCTCATCGGGATACTCCGGTGGAAGTCGTCAGCGCGCCGAGACCGGCGCCGCGTTTCAGGTGGACGACGCCCTGGGCGTCGGTCGGGCCGATTCCGGCCAGCCAGCGACGCAGCTCCGGATCGTCGCCTCGCGGCGCCAGTTCCGCGTCCAGGCGCCAGCCCAACGGGCTGGCCTGCAGGTGACCGCCCAGCCGCAGCGGCCCCGTCCCTTCGTCGCGAAGGCTTGCCTGGATCACGCCTTCGCGGGCGGTGATCGTGGCAGCGAGGTCGCCAAGCGCCACCGGATGATCCCGGGCATCCATGGCTGCGGCCTGCCAGTGCATTTGGCCCTGGAGCGATACCGGCCATCCAGCACGCAGGGCGACCCGCATCAGGTCCACACGCAGGCTGCCCAGCGGCCGCCCCCAGGGCGTGACCGGGGGGGGAGCGAGCCGGTTCAGCGCCACGCTTGCATGGACGTTGCGCCACTGCATGGTGTCGCCTGCACGCAGAAAATCGCCGCGGGCTTCCAGCATCGGCCCCTGCAGCGCCAGGTGTCCGCTTGGCCGGCCCAGCAACGCACGCCGCGAGAGCGTCCAGCGCAGGCGTCCGAGTTCGCTGCCGTCTGCAGCGACCAGCGAACCGGCCTCGCCATCCCACACGCTGCCTTCCACCCCGCGCAACTCGGCGCCGTGCATGCGCGCGTTCAACCAGGGGGCGACCCAGCGCGCCGGCGCGAACCACACCAGCGCAACGACGGCCAGCAGCAGCGTCGCGAGGCTCAGCAGCAGGACTTTCCACCACTTCAACGGGCCGGACTCCGGGAATCGGGGCGATGCCGCGGCTTGAGTGCCCGGCGCCAGCCCACGATCATAGCCGGATGAACAAGCACGACCGCAGCAACCGCGCGCTCGCCGCGCGCGACCTCCGCCACGTCTGGCACCCCTGTACCCAGATGCACGACCACGAGCGCGTGCCGATGGTGCCGATCGTCCGCGGCGAGGGCGCCTGGCTGATCGACGCCGACGGCCGCCGCTACCTCGACGGCATCAGCTCCTGGTGGACCAACCTGTTCGGCCACGCCAACCCGCGCATCGCCGCGGCGCTGGCCGACCAGGCCCGGCAGCTCGAACACGTGATCTTCGCCGGCTTCACCCACGAGCCGGCGATCGCGCTGGCCGAGGAGCTGGTGCGCATCACCCCGCCGGGGCTGGAGCGGGTGTTCTTCGCCGACAACGGCTCGGCGGCGATCGAAGTGGCGCTGAAGATGAGCTTCCACTACTGGCTCAACCAGGGCCATGGCGAGAAGACCCGCTTCATCGCGCTGACCGGCAGCTACCACGGCGAAACGCTGGGCGCGCTGTCGGTCAGCGACGTGGCGCTGTACCGCAGGATCTACGCGCCGCTGCTGCTGACACCAATCCTGGCGCCGTCAGCCGATACCTATGAAGGCGAACCCGGTGAGACGCCGCCACAGATCGCCGCGCGCCGGCTCGGCGAACTGCGCGCGCTGCTGGAGCAGCACGCGCACGAAACCTGCGCGGTGATCGTCGAGCCGCTGGTGCAGTGCGCCGGCGGCATGCGCATGTACCACCCGGACTACCTCACGGGCCTGCGTGCGCTGTGCGACGAGTTCGACGTGCACTTCGTCGCCGACGAGATCGCGGTGGGCTTCGGGCGCACCGGCACGATGTTCGCCTGCGAGCAGGCCGGCGTATCGCCGGACTTCATGTGCCTGTCCAAGGGGCTCACCGCCGGCACCCTGCCACTGGCGGCGGTGCTCACCACCGACGGCGTCTACGATGCGTTCTACGCCGAGTACAGCGCCGGCAAGGCGTTCCTGCATTCGCACAGCTACACCGGCAACCCGCTGGCCTGCCGTGTGGCGCTGGAAACGCTGGCGATCTTCCGCGACGAGCCGGTGCTCGAGCGCAACCGCGCGCTGGCCGCGCATCTGGCCGGGCGCCTGGCGCCGCTGCGCGACCATCCGCATGTCGCCGACGTGCGCCAGACCGGCATGATCGCCGCCGTCGAGCTGGTCGCCGACAAGGCCAGCCGCATGCCGTTCCCGGCCGGCGACCGGCGCGGGCTGGAAGTCTACCTCTACGGCCTGGAGCATGAGGCGCTGCTGCGTCCGCTCGGCAACATCGTCTACTTCATGCCGCCCTACGTGACCTCGCCGGCCGAACTGGACCACCTGGTCGATACCGCCATTGCGGGCATCGAGCACGCACTCGCACGCTGATCCTTCACGGCCACTCCATGCGCACGATCCGCATTCACGTCGAACAGCCGCTGGCGGCTGGCACCACGATCACCTTGCCGGCGCAGGCGGCCGAACATGTCGCGCGCGTGCTGCGGCTGGGTGCGGGCGATCCGCTAGTGCTGTTCAACGGCGATGGCCATGACTACGCCGGAAGCCTCGCCGAGGTGGGCAAGCGGCAGGTCACGGTGGTCGTCGAGCGCCGTGAGCCCGTCATGCACGAGTCGCCGCTGCCGCTGGTGCTCGCGCAAGGCGTGGCGCGCGGCGAGAAGATGGACCTGATCGTGCAGAAAGCCACCGAGCTTGGCGTGACTGCGATCGTGCCACTGATCACCGAACGTTCCGAGGTGAGGCTCGACGGCGAGCGCGCGGCCAAACGGCTGGCGCACTGGCAAGCGGTGGTCGCCAGCGCCTGCGAGCAGAGCGGACGCGCGGTGCTGCCGCGCATCGTTGCACCGGCGGCGCTGGCCGCCTGGCTGGGCTCGCTCGCCGACGACGGCGCGCTGCGCCTGGCGCTGCTGCCTGAAGGCTGCGACCGTGCTCGCGACCTGGCCGTGGCCGCAACGGGCGCGATCCTCGTGGTCGGGCCGGAGGGCGGGCTGGGCGAACGCGACGTCGCCAGCCTCGTTGCGCACCGCTTTCGCGGATTGCGGTTGGGTCCACGCATCCTGCGCACCGAGACCGCAGGCCTGGCCGCGCTGGCTGCGATGCAGGCGCTGCACGGCGACCTCTGAAACGCGCAGCAAGGCACGGCGACGACGCACCGCGCAGGCACGTCGCCTTGTCGAACTTTGCCTGGCTCAGGCCTCGATGGCGAGCAGGTCGCCGAGCTCGCGCTCGAGCATCTCCAGATCCGGAATCACCGCGAGATCGTCGCGCACCAGCACCTGGGCGCGGATCCCCGGCGGCAACGCCATGCCGTCGTGGGTGGGGATGATCAGCTCGGCATTGAGCGTGGTCAGGCGCGGGAAACCACGCGTCACCACCGCGATGAACGGCAGCTCCGGATTCCCGCCCGGCGCCTTCAACACGGCCACTCGCACCGCCAGCTCCTGGTCGCCCTCGCCAGCCCCAGCCAATTTGGTAAAGGCCACCAGCGGCACGCGCCAGCCGCGCCAGGCAATGCGACCGAGCAGCCATTCCGGCGCGCCGTCGACCGGCTCCGGCGTCGGCATGGTGATCACTTCGGCGATCGTGGCGTTCGGCAACAGCAGGCGCAGGTCGCCCGCCGGTACCAGCACACAGCGGATCTCGCGCGGCAGAGGCTGTTCGCTCATCAGTATTCCTCGATCAGGCGTGCGGCCAGCTCGGCCGGCGTGCCGGAAAAATCGGCCAGGTGCTCGGCCATCACGCCACTGACCATGTCGGCGAAATGCTCACCCGGCGCGTCCTCCACCCAGATGCGGCCGCCGCGATCGTGCACCGCCTGGCAACCGGCCACCGCATCGTTGGCCTGCCCGGCGAAGACGATCGCCAGCGCATCCACGCCGAATACGCCGGCCATCGCGCTGAAAGTGGCGTCGATGGAAGGGGTCGCGGACGGCGTCCCCGCTGCGGCCTTGAGCTCCATCCGGCCATCCCGGGTGACGCGCAGCTGGTGCTCGGCCGGCACCACGAGCAATTCGCCGACACGCGCCATTTCTCCGGCTACGGCAGCCCGCACCGCCAGGTCGCAGTCCCGCGAAAGGGTCTCGACCAGTTCCTCGACAGCCCGGTCGCCCTGGTGCTGTACGAGGAAGATCGCCGCGCGCATGCCGGCGGGAAGCGCCGACAGGAACGCCCGCACCGAGTCGCGGCTGGCGAAGGTCGCGCCCAGCACCACCACCCTGGACAGACCGCCGGAGAGCTCTTCGAGCATCATCTCGGCACCTGCAGCCGGCTCGTAGGGGCCCGGCGCGACCGCCTCCTCCATCGATACCAGCTCGAGGGTCATGATCGGCTCGGCGCTCGGTGCGTCCGGCCCGGACTCGGGCGCGAGGTAATCCAGCGCACTGACCTTCTCGATGCCGAATTCCGCTGCGGAAGGCCTGGCTGGCGCCGGCGCCGGTACGACCAGTTCGTCGTCATCGAGCAGCGCCCAACTGTCGGTCCGCTGGAACAGCGCCTCGGCACCGCCGGCCGGTGGTGCCGGGGGTTGGGCCAGCGGTGCGTCGTCGTCCTCGTCGGCCAGGCGCAGCACGTCCTCGAGCAGGTCGTCGTCCGCACCGCCGGCGACCGATGCCGCGCGATCCGGCGGCGCGGCCCCGGCGCTTGCGCCATCGGTGAAGTTGCCGTCGTAGAGCGGCGGATGGTCGCGCGAGTCCAGCAACAGTTCGTCGAGCTCGAAGTCGTCCAGCTCGTCGGCCCCCTCCAGGCGCGCTCCGGCGGGGGCCGCGACGTCGGCATCACGGTCTTCGTCCGGTGCGTCGCCAGGCAACGGTTCGCCGGAAAGCAGGGCTTCGAGCTCGGCCTCGAGCGACTCGGATTCGGCGGCAACTTCGGCGGCGTGGGCGTTCGGCTCCGACCCCGACCCGGCCGGGTCAGTGGCGACGGGAACATCGATCTCGTCGGCCAGTGCCTGGTCCTGCGACTCCGCAGCGAACACGTAGGCAGCTTCTGCCGGACGCGGCGGGTCGACGTCCTCGCTGGCCAACACCTTGGCGGCGAGATGGCGCGCCCAGCGCGCCCGCGCCCAGCCGTCGAGCGAACGACAGGACTCGGCCTCGTTGAACACCACCCGCGGACGGTCCCCTTCGATTGCGACATCGAGCCGGTCCATCACCTCGTCGATGTCGTCCCCGAGATTGATCACCACCACATCGGCGCCGACCCGGGCGAGCAGGTCGCGATCGAGCTCGACGGGTGCGCCCTCGTGGACGATGCGGGCACCGCGCTCCTGCAGCACCTCGCGCAGCAACGCGCCGAGATCCGTGTCGTCGAAAAGCAGGACGACGGCCGTACCTTCAGCCATTGGCAAGCTCCATCGCCTTCTGCTCGAGCACCTCGTTGATCTGCGCCAGCAGGTCGGCCTCCTGGTACGGCTTGCCGAGGTATCGGTTCACGCCGATGTCGAACGCGCGCTGGCGATGCTTTTCGCCGGTGCGCGAGGTGATCATGATGATCGGCACGTCGCGCAGGCGCGGATCCGCCTTCATGTGCTCGGCCAACTCGTAGCCGTCCATCCGCGGCATCTCGATATCGAGCAGCATCAGGTCCGGCACGCGCTGCTCGTGCAGCTTCTCCAGCGCGTCGACACCGTCCTTCGCCGTATTGACCTCGAAGTCGTGGCGCTCCAGCACGCGGCCGGTGACCTTGCGCATGGTGATCGAGTCGTCCACCACCATCACCAGCGGCTTGGCGCGCGTCTCCTCGACCACCGGCACCGATACCGGCGCCAGGCCTTCGGCCAGGCGCTGCTCGCGGCGCGCGATGCCGTGGCGGACCAGCGGCGGCAGGTCGAGAATCATCAGCACCGAGCCGTCGCCCATGATGGTCGCGCCGAGCAGGCCGGGTACCGAGCTCACCTGCGGACCGACCGACTTCACCACGATCTCGCGCGAGCCGATCACCGCGTCGATCCGGATCGCCGCACGCAGGTCGCCGGCGCGGGTCAGCAGCAGCGGCAATTGCGGCTCGTCGGCGGCATAGCTGGACGGCAGGCCGAGCAACTCGGCCAGGTCGTGGATGCCGTAGTCCTCGCCGTTGTGCAGGAACGAAGGCTCGTCCGAAGCCAGGTGGATCGCCAGCTCGTCCGGGGTGATGCGGGCCACCCCCTGCACCGAGGTCATCGGGATCGCGAAGGCCGATTCGCCGATGCGCACCAGGATCGCCTGGGTCACCGCGAGGGTGAACGGCAGGCGCAGCACGAAGGTAGTGCCCTTGCCCTCCTGCGATTCGATCGACAGCGAGCCGCCGAGCTGCTTGATCTCATTGGCCACCACGTCCATGCCCACGCCGCGACCGGCCAGCTGGGTCACCGTGCTGGCGGTGGAGAAGCCCGGCTGGGTGATCAGGGCGAGCAGTTGGTCGTCGCTGGGCCTGGCCTCGGTGCGCAGCAGGCCGCGCTCGACGCCGCGCTTGCGGATCGCTTCGCGGTTCAGGCCGCGGCCGTCGTCCGTCACGCGGATGACCACCTCGGTCGCCTCGCGCGCCACGCGGATACGCACCGCGCCTTCCTCCGGCTTGCCCGCCTTGCGGCGGTCTTCCGGCGACTCGATGCCATGGGCGATCGCATTGCGCAGCATGTGCTCGAACGGCGCCTTGATGCGGTCGAGCAGGTTGCGGTCCATTTCGCCGTGCGCGCCCTCCACGAACAGCTGGGCGCGCTTGCCTTCCTCCTGCGCGGCCTGGCGCAGGGTGCGGCGCAGGTTCGGCACCATGGTGTCGAACGGCAGCATGCGGGTGCGCAGCAGGCCTTCCTGCAGGTCGGCGCTGACGCGCGACTGCTGGATCAGCAGCGTCTCTGACTGGCGGGTCAGCTCGTCCAGCATGCTCTGGATCGACACCAGGTCGGAGACCGACTCGGCCAGTGCACGCGAGTACTGCTGCAGCTGCGAGAAACGGTCCAGCTCGAGCGGATCGAACACCCCGATGCCGGCCTCGCGGTGTTCGCGCTGGAAGCGGGCGATGATCTGCGCCTCGGTTTCGATTTCGAGCATGCGCAACTGGCTGCGCAGACGCGACACCGTCTGTTCCAGCTCGACCAGGTTGAAGCGGTAGCCGGCGACCTGCTGTTCCAAGCGGGAGCGGTAGATCGCCACCTCGCCGGCATGGTTCACCAGGTGGTCCAGCAAGTCGGCGCGAACACGGATCTGCTCTTGCGGCGAGCGCGACTCGTCGAAACCCTCCGCGGCCGGTTCGGGCAACAGCTCTGGCAGCTGCTCCGGGACGACGCCCGCCGGGGCGGCGGACGGCTCGGGCTCCGATGCCGAGAGCGCCGGGGTCTCGTCCCGCTCGGCCAGTGCCTCCTCGCCGGCCAGGGCGAGCAGTCGGTCGATCATCGCCTGCGGGTAATGGATGCCCTTGTTCTGGCCGATCCGCTGCACCAGCGCATGGAGCTGGTCGAAGCCGCTTTCGAGCGCGCCGATCAGCGCGGCAGCCTGTTCCGGATCGCCACTGATGGGCTCCTCCAGCAGCGTCTCGATGGCATGGGAGAGGTCGCCCACCGGTACGAAGCCGGCGATGCGGGCACCGCCCTTGAGCGTATGCAGGTCGCGCTGCAACACCGGGACCTGGGCGAGATCGGCAGGCTCGGCGCGCCATGCGGCCAGCGCACCATCCGCATGGTCGAGGATTTCGCGGGCTTCCTCGGTAAATACCTCAAGGAGATCCGGATCGATGTTTCCGCGCCAGAGCTCGCCGGTCTCCTCGTCGGCTTCCGGAGCTTCGGGCATCGCCGGGACAACGGCGGGCTGCTCCTGGTCGACTGCTTCGCCGAGCGCCTCCTCGCCAGGTTCCCGGGCATCCCCGTCCACGACATCGTCGGACGGTACCGGCTCCTGCGCGAGCGGCCGGTCATGCTCCTGCGCCACCTCGGGTTCCTCCGCGGACACAGGCGCCTGATCGCCGACATCGGCGGTGTCGATCGTTTCGACGGTCGGCTGTTCGTTGTCGCTGCCGGCCGGCTCCGCCTCGTCGCCGGAAGCGAACCTCCCCGCCTCGGACACGCCCTCGGCCGTCTCGGCCGGCACGGTCTCCGGCGTCTCGCCGAATTCGCGACCGTCCACCAGTCCTGCGAACATCGATGCGAAATCGTCGTCGCCCTGCGGCGGTGCGGCCGGGGCCGCCGACGGCTCGTCCACCGAAGCCCGCATGCCCGGATCGAAGGCATCCAGCGCCGCCAGCATCTCGCTGGCCAACTGGCTGTGGTGGGCGTCTTCCAGCTCCTGCTCGCGGCGCGCCGCCTCCTCCGGGGACGGTTCGTCGACCCCGGCAGCGGACGACTCGCTCTGGAGTTCGTCCGCTTCCTCGTGGCCGTCGAACACGGCGTGCGCCACCTGCGGCTCCGGTTGCGCGTCACGCAGTTCGGTCAGGCGGGCGACCAGCGCATCGCATTCGGGCAACTGGGGCTCGGCGGCGTCGAACTGCGCCATCACCTGGTCCACCACGTCGGCCGACTGTGCCAGCAGATGCACGCCCTCGGACGACAGGGCCACGCGCGCGGCGCGCAGGCGCTTTAGCAGGCTCTCCAGCGGCGACAGCAACTGGGTCAGCAGCGGGATGTCGACCATCGCGATCGCGCCGTGCAAGGTATGCACCGCGCGCAGCAGGCCGTCTTCCACGCGCAACTCGTCGTCGCTGCGGCTGACATAGGAACGGATCGTCTGCAGGTACTGCGCAACCTCGCTGCGCAGGATCTCCAGCAGCACCGAATCCACCGGCGGCAGGACCGGCATCGGGATGCCATCCGCGGGCCCGGCCGTATCGACCGGCGCAGCCTCGGCGACATGAGCCAGGGTGGCAGCCGGGACCTCGCCTGCGGCAGCCTCCGCGCGCGGAACGCGGCGACGGACGACTCGCCGCACTGTCTCGCCGCCGCGCTGCAGCAGGGCGGCCAGGTCGGGATGCTCGCCGGCGGCGACCTGGTCGGCCGCCTGCATGACCGCACCCAGCGGAGCCGACGGCATGCCCTCGCCGCGCAGCGCCGCGTGCAATTGCGGCAGCGCCTCGATGGCGTGCCGGACCACCGCTCGTACACCGTCGTGCGGCTCAACGGACTGGTCGAGGACCCGATTGAGCATGTTCTCCACGCGCCAGGCGAACTCGCCAAGCACGCTCGCGCCCACCAGCCGTCCCGATCCCTTCAGGGTGTGGAACGAGCGCCTGACCGGGGTGAGTGCGGCGATCTGCGACGGGTCGGCCAGCCACGACTGCTCGGCCTGCTGCAGGTTTTCGATTTCCTCCTGCATTTCCTCCAGGAAGATTTCACGGATGTCGTCGTCGATGCCATCGGAGGAATCCTGGAATCCCGCCTTCGCCGCCAGCGGGTCGAGCGCCGCTTGCTGCTCGACGACCTCTTCCTCGATTTCAATCCAGTCTTCGCCGGCTTCGGTCCCGACAGGTATCACCGAACGCTCGGTTTCGGCCAGACGCAGGCCGGCCACGTCGTCGGCCTGCTCGGCAGAAGCCGCAGCCTCGCCCACGATCAGGGCGCCGAGATCCATGCCATCGGCCAGGCTGACCGGCTCGGACAGTGCCGGCTGGGCGGCAAGTTCCTCGTCGAGCCCAGCCAACGCCGACGGAACCGCCTCGCCGGCGGCCGCCGTGTCGACGGCCTCGGGCTCTACCGGCTCCGCGAACAGCGGCTCGCGCACCGGCGGCACCGGCCAGTAGCCGAGCATCTGCAGGCTGTGCTCGGCCACGTCGAGGATGTGTTCGAGGCCGCCGCGGTGCTCGCGCGCTGCCTCGAGGTAGTACTCCAGCGCAGCCAGCGCATCGGCCAGATGATCCATCTGGGCGCTGCCCGGCACACGACGGTCGACGAGCAGTTCGTTGCCGATGAAGCGACCGATGCCCTCGGCCAGCTCGGCCGGGCGGCTGCTGGCCAGCATGCGCAGGGCCCCGGCCACCTCGTCCATCTGTGCCGGCGCGTCCTTCAGGTGCTGGTGCTGCCAGCCGGACTCCACGAAACCGACGATCGCGTCCTTCACACGCGTGGTGTTGGAGGTCGCCTCCTGCATCAGGGTCGACAGGATGTGGCGGGCCTCGCTGCGCGGCAGGGTCGGCGCCGCCTGCGCATCGGAAGCGAGTTCGTCCTCGCTGCTGCCCAGGCTTTCGATGTGGTCGTCGAGGGAGGCTTCGACATAGAGCAACGCACCGGCGACGTCGAGCAGGGTCTCGTCTTCCGGCGCGCGCATGCGGCTGGCGATTTCCTCGAGCACGCGACGCTGCTCGTTGACCACCCGGCGCGGCACGGTAAGCGCGAGCATGCCCAGCGTGTCGCCGACACGCTCGAGCACCTCGCTCTGCGCGGCCAACTGCGACGGGTCGGCATCCGGCTGGCGCAGGAACAGGTCGAGTGCTTCCTTCACCCGCAGCAGGTCGTCCTTCAGCGCGCGCGAGACCGAGTCCAGCAGCGCGCGGTTGTGGCCGGCCATCGAGCCGCGCGCATGCTCCAGTTCGGCGGCATCCGGCAGCAGGCTGTCCAGCGCATAGGTCTTGCGCAACAGCTCCATCTGCGGGCTGCGCTGCTTGGCCTGCGCGACGATGAACAACAGCTTGCGGGCAAGATCGTCGGCGTCGCCGCCACGCAGGCTTTCCTCGCCATGCTCGAGCATCTGGCGGATGCTGCGGTCGACCTTGCCGATCAGTTGGCGGACCTCGGCCGACTGCTCCTTCAGGCAACCCTGCTCGAGCCCCTCGACGGTACCCGCTGCGATCCACCACAGCCGCCTGCCAGCAGTGCTGTGGCAGCAGCCGGTGATGGCATTGAGGGTGTCGCGCATGCCCTGCAACTGCTGCGCCGGACTTTGGCCGCGGAACCAGCCGAGCAACTGCTGCTGAAAGCGCAGGCGCAGGTCGGCGACCCGGCTGCGCAGCACTTGCGCCTGGGGCTCACTGACCGCCGGTGGCGCTTCGGCCGGCAACGGGTTGTCCAGCCGCGGGTTGAACAGTGCCACCTCGGTCAGCGCGGCCATCTTGCGACTGGCCCGCAGGTCGTTCAGCAGCGGCAGCAACACCACCGGCACATCGCGGTGCCCGCTGGATAGGCGCTCGAGGTAGTCCGGCAACTGCATCAGCCCGCGCATGAGCGCGGCGTAGGCTTCCTCTCGCTCGGCGACATGGTCCTCGAGCAGGGCGATCGAGAGCGCTTCCATCTCGTCGGCGACCATCGCCGCGCCGTACAGCTCGACCATCTGCAGGGTGCCGTGCACCTGGTGCAGGCTGTCCGCGCAGGAGCGCATCGCATCCCGGTTGCCCGGGTTGTCGACGTACGACTCCAGTGCGTCACGGGCGGCCGCGAGCGTGTCGTCGAGCTCGGGCTTGACCCACTGCAGGGTGGTGAAATCGATGTGGTCTTGAAGTCTCATGCGCCCCTCTCTGCGGCTGCGCCTCTAAGGCATAGCGCAACCGGCGAGGTTGCCCCCTGTCGTGAATGCCCGAATCAACCCGGCAGCTTGAAGTGCGCCACCGAGCGGCGCAGATCGCTCGCCAACTGCGCCAGATAACCGATCGAGTCCGCGGTCTGGCTGGCACCCTGCGAGGTCTGCGAGGTGATTTCCTGGATCGCGTTCATCGACTGGGAGATGTCGGTCGCCGCCGCGGACTGCTCGCGCGCCGCGGTGGAGATGCTCTGAATCAGCGCCGACAGGTCGTGCGACACGCGCTCGATGTCGCCCAGCGCGCTGCCGGCGTCCTCCGCCTTGCGGGCGCCGGACACCACCTCGGCAGTGGTTTGCTCCATCGAGCTCACCGCCTCGTTGGTATCGGACTGAATCGCCTGTACCAGCGTCTCGATGCGCTTGGTCGCGCTCGCCGAGCGTTCGGCGAGGCGCTGCACTTCGTCCGCCACCACCGCGAAGCCACGGCCAGCCTCGCCGGCCGAGGCCGCCTGGATCGCCGCGTTCAAGGCGAGGATGTTGGTCTGCTCGGCAATGTCGTTGATCAGTTCCACGATCGAGCCGATTTCCTGCGACGACTCGCCCAGGCGCTTGATGCGCTTGGAGGTTTCCTGGATCTGGTCGCGGATCGAATCCATTCCCGAGATCGTCTCGCGCACCACTTCGGCGCCGCGTGAGGCGATCTGCACCGAGCGCTCGGCCACTTCTGCCGATTCGGCGGAGTCCTTCGACACGCCGTCCATCAGGCTGGCGATCTCGTTGATCGCCGAGGTGGCGGTGCTGATCCGCTGCGCCTGTGCCTGCGCCGATTCGGCCAGCTGGCGGGCGGTGGTCTGGGTTTCCTGGGCCGACGAGGACACCTGCTCGGAAGTCTCGTTGATGGTGGTCACCAGGGTGCGCAGCTCGTCGATGGCGTAGTTCACCGAGTCCGCGATCGCGCCGGTGATGTCCTCCGACACGGTGGTCTTCACCGTCAGGTCGCCTTCCGCCAGCGAGCCCATTTCGTCCAGCAGGCGCATGATCGCCTCCTGGTTGCGCTGGTTCAGCTCGGCGGAGTCCTGGAAGCGCCTGCGCTGGTCGCGCACGAGCTGGAACACCAGCAGCAGCGCGAAGGCGACGGTGCCGATCGCGCCGAAGATGCCCCACCACAGGTTCGGGAACAGGCGGCGCAACGGCAACTTGCCGATCTGGTCGGCCAGTTCGTTCGCGCGCAGCAGCACGTTCTGCGAGTCCAGCGAAGCCTGGTTGCCGGCGTTCTTCACGTCGATGATGTTGCCGGCGGCGGACACCAGCTTGGACACCGGATCCTGCAACTGGGTCCAGCTCTGCTGCATGCCCTTGAGGATCTTCTGCGCGTTGGCGTCGTTCATGGCCCGGATGCCGGCGGCGCTGTCGCCTTCCAGCAGGCCGTTGAGCACCGTGCCGTAGAGCTGGGCGTCGCGCGCCAGGCCGTCAGCGGCCGACTGCGCCGTGTCGCCGCCCTGCAGCACCTCCTGCACGCGGCGGATCATGCGGTCGGCCACCAGCATCTGGCGCGAAGATCCCAGCATCTGGTCGGCGCTGCCGTTGCGCTGCTGCAGGATGTTGACCACCTGCTCGGTGCTCGAGTTGAGCAACGGGATCTGCTTGGACAGGGTATCGGCGCGGCTGGCCGAATCGAGCACCACACCCTTGTTCGAGAGGATCTTGCCGATGTCTCCATCGAGCTGCGACCAGGCGTTCTGCAGCGCGGTCACCGCGCGACCGGCGGGCGAGACGTTGTTGTCGCCGTAGGGCTGCATGCCGCCGGCCGGGTCACCCTTGGCCAGTCTCTGCACGGCAGAGTCGATGGCGTTGCGCGTGCTGGCTAGCTCCTGGAAGGAGTTGATGTTGCCGTCCGCCGACTCGATCGCGTACTTCGCCGTCTGCTGCGAGAGCACCTGGATCTGTGTGGTCAGGCCGACCGCCTCGCGATCCTCGCCGTTCTTCTGGTTGAGCAGCACGAAGTCCACGGCCGCCAAACCGATCGAGATCAGCAGCAGAACAATCAGGCCGGTATAGCCGCGTTCCTTGCCGATGCCCCCTGTAGTGCTCATGTTCACCTCGCCCTTCCACAACTTATGGATTGCGCGCCTGTCTTGCCAGGTGCCCGAACCCGAAGCCTGCCGCCCCTGTCCCGGCGCCGGCCGGCGCCGCCCCGATCAATTTCTCGCCCGTCAGGCCGCGGCCTGACGGAAATCCGGGGCGCGTACCAGCCGCCCCATGCTGAACAATGCCAGTTTCTGTTCGCCGACCCGGTCGTCGACGAACCGCGCCAGGCGCGGATCGTCCTCCGGCTCGGCTTCGCGGCGCTGCTGCTCGTCCACCGTGCGCTGGCCGAACACCTCGTCGACCATCAGTGCCACGTTGCCGCCGCCCTGCCGCACGATCAGCAACCGGGTGCGCTCGGTGACCTGCGTGCGGGCGCCGAACAGGAACCGGCCAAGATCGATCACCGGCACCAGATTGCCGCGGACGTTGGCCACGCCCAACAGCCACGCCTGGGTGCCTGGCACGGTCGTCATCACCGGCACGGCGAGCAGCTCGCTGATTTCATCGATGCTGCTGACGAACAGGCGTGTGCCTACGCGGTAGCCGATGCCGCGCCAAAGGCCGGGCGCTTCCATCGTCTGTCGCGTGTCCGAGGCATGGGCCAGGGACAGCCGCTCGTAGCGGGCAAGGATCTCGAATGGGGAAAGATTGGCCGTTTGGTTCATGCCGCGCTCGGCAACAGGTCGTTGATGCAGGCCAGCAGTTCCTTTTCCTTCACCGGCTTGGTGATGAAGGCACGGGCGCCCTGGCGCAGTCCCCACACACGGTCGGTTTCCATCGACTTGGTGGTGATCATCACGATCGGAATGCTCGATGTTGCCGGATCACGGGTGAGCGTGCGGGTGGCCTGAAAACCGTTCATGCCCGGCATGATCACGTCCATGATCACCAGGTCCGGCAGGTCGCCGCGCACGCGCTCGATGCCTTCCTCGGCAGTGCTCACGGCGGACACGGCGTGACCGGCCCCCTCCAGCAGGGTGGTGAAGACCCGCACGTCGGTCGGCGAGTCGTCGATGATGAGAATCTTTGCCACAGGCCTCCCCTCAGACGCCGCAGACGTGCATGTCAGGCCGCCGCACCGACGTGACGGTGGATCGCACCGAGCAGCTCGTCGCGCGTGAACGGCTTGGTCAGGTATTGCTCGGCGCCGACGATGCGGCCGCGGGCCTTGTCGAACAGGCCGTCCTTCGAGCTGAGCATGATGACGGGCGTGGAGCGGAACAGCGGGTTGTTCTTGATCAGTGCGCAGGTCTGGTAGCCGTCCAGACGGGGCATCATGATGTCGACGAAGATGATTGCCGGCTTCTGGTCGGAGATCTTGGCCAGGGCCTCGAAGCCGTCGACGGCGGTCAACACGTCGCAACCTTCCTTCTTCAGCAAGGTTTCGGCGGTGCGCCGGATGGTCTTGGAGTCGTCGATCACCATGACCTTCAGACCGGCCAGACCGTTAGCACTCACGTTCAAGTTCACTCAATCCCCCTGCGGCCCGCCCCAGGCTCAGGTGAAGCATCGATGGCACGAAGGTCCACCCGTTGCCGTCTCCGCGTATGAAAAAAGTCCCGCGTATGTCTTGTTGTGGCGCCCTTCCGGAAGGGCGCTTTCAGCCGTTGCTGTTTACCGCTTGCCCTGCGGTCCGTCAAGCCAAGACGTAGCGAGCCACCCGTTGTGTCGCACCAGCCAGAAGCATGACGGCAACATACCGCGGGTCTTGAGGGGCGCGTCACGCTACGGACGCCTTGCCCGCCACGGACGGGTCGGCGAACATGCGAGGCCCCTTCCGGCAGCCCGCCGCACACGGACCCGGCTGCCAGACGTCCCGCCACCCCGGAGAAGCCCATGCCGCTCTCGGTCGCCGTGCTGATGGACCCCATCGGCGCCATCAAGATCGCCAAGGACACCACCTTCGCCATGCTGCTGGAAGCCCAGCGCCGCGGGCATCGGCTGTTCTACATGGAGCAGGGCGACCTGGCACTGCGCGACGGCCTGCCATGGGCGCGGCTGACATCGCTCGCGGTGAGGGACGACCCGTCCGGCTGGTATGAGCTGGGCGAGCCCCGCTGGCAGGACCTGCGCGAAATCGACGTGGCGCTGATGCGCAAGGACCCACCGGTCGACCAGCAGTTCCTTTACGACACCATGGTGCTGGAGGTCGCGCAGCGGACCGGCACCCGGGTGATCAACGACCCCCGCGCGCTTCGCGACTGCAACGAGAAGGTGTTCGCCCTGCACTTTCCGCAATGCATGGCGCCGACCCTGGTGGCGCGCGACCCCGGCGAACTGCGCCGCTTCGTCGACGAGCACGGCGAGGCGGTGCTCAAGCCGCTGGACGGCATGGGCGGACGCGGGATATTCCGCGTCAAGGCCGGCGACCCGAACCTGAACTCGATGCTGGAGACGCTGCTGGGCGGCGATTCGCACGGCCAGGGGCGGCAGTTCGCAGTCGCCCAGAAGTTCATCCCGCAGATCAGCGCCGGCGACAAGCGCGTGCTGCTGGTCGACGGCGAGCCGGTGCCCTACGCGCTGGCGCGCATCCCCCAGGGCAACGAATTCCGCGGCAACCTCGCCGCCGGCGGCCGTGGCGAGGGCGTGCCGTTGTCCGACCGCGACCGCTGGATCGCCGCCGAGGTGGGGCCGGAACTGGTCCGGCGTGGACTGCGCTTCGTCGGCCTGGACGTGATCGGCGACTACCTGACCGAGATCAACGTCACATCGCCGACCTGCGTGCGTGAACTCGACGCCCAGTTCGGCCTTAACATTGCCGGGACCCTGTTCGACGCCATCGAGCGGACCGCCCCAGGAAGCCGTGCCTAAGTGAGTCGCCCCGCCCAACGCGCCACCGGCCCCGACATGATCGGCGCCACCTTGCTGTTTTCGCTGGTGCTGCACGGCGTACTGCTGCTCGGCATCACGTTCGACTTCGTCAAACCCAAGCCCAGCTTGCCCACGCTGGACGTGACCCTGGTCAACGTGGCCAACCAGGAGGCACCGGACAAGGCCGACTTCCTGGCCCAGGCAAACAACCGCGGCGGCGGCGCCAGCGACAAGGCGGAGCGGCCCTCGAGCATGTTCAGCGGGCCGCTGCCCAAACCGACCCCGGGCATCGCGCCGGCCCCGGTGGACGACAGCACCCCGGCGCCGCAGCCGCCGCAGCCGCACCGGCTGGTGACCACCAGCGGGAACAGCCGGTTCAGCGTGGACCCCGGCAGCGACCGGCGCCCGCAGGAAAGCGATCCCGCCGACCGCGCGGCCGAGCTTCGCCGGCGCCAGGAGATCGCGCAACTGGCCGCCGAGTTGCGCAATCGCAATGCCGCCTACGCCAAGCGGCCACGGAAGAAGTACATCTCGGCCAACACCCGCGAGTACGCCTACGCCGCCTACATCCGCGGCTGGTCCGACCGGGTCGAGCGCGTCGGCAACCTGAACTATCCGGAGGAAGCCCGGCGGCGCCAGTTGCACGGCGAGTTGATCCTCACCGTGGGCCTGGACCGCGACGGCAACGTGATCGACCTCAAGGTCATCCAGAGTTCCGGCTCGCCGCTGCTCGACGCCGCCGCACAGCGCATCGTACGGCTGTCCGCGCCGTTCCCGCCGATTCCGCGCGACAAGGGCGTGGACCAGTTGTACGTCACCCGCACCTGGCAATTCCTGCCCGGCGACGTCCTGCGCAACAAGTGATTTGCCGCCGGTGCAGGCAGCACGGCGCGCCGGCGACTACAATGGCGGCCATGCAGCTCACGCCCCCCTCCTCCCTCGCCGGGCATTTCCTCATCGCCATGCCCAGCCTCACCGATAGCCCGTTCGCCCGCGGCGTCGTGCTGCTGTGCCAGCACGATGAGGACGGCGCCCTGGGCCTGGTGGTCAACCAGCTGTCCGAATACCGCCTGGGCGACATCCTGGCGCAGATGAAGCTGGAGTGCGCCGACCCCGAACTGGTCGACGCGCCGGTGCTGATCGGCGGTCCGATGCAGCAGGAGCGCGGTTTCGTGCTGCATCGCGAGCACGGCCATTGGGAGTCCAGCTTCCGCGTCAACGACGCCTGGTCGATCACCACCTCGCGCGACATCCTGGTGGCGATGGCTGCCGGCGAGGGGCCACGCCAGTCGCTGCTCGCGCTCGGCTACGCCGGCTGGGGCGCGGGGCAACTCGAGCAGGAGCTGAAGGACAATGCCTGGCTCACCGTCGAGGCGAACGACCGCATCATCTTCGACACGCCGCTGGACGAACGCTGGAGCGCGGCCGCCGGCCTGATGGGCCTGGACCCGATGCAGTTGCCGGGCTACGCGGGACACGCGTGAGCGCTGCCCGATGAGCTGCGTGCTTGGCTTCGACGTCGGCAGCAAGCTGATCGGCGTCGCCGTCGGCAACCGCATCACCGGCAGTGCGCGTGCGCTGGACACGATCGCCATGCGCGACGGGCAGCCCGACTGGGACGCGCTGGACCGCATGCACCAGGGCTGGTCACCGGACACCCTGGTGGTCGGGCTGCCGCTGGACCTGGAAGGCGGCGAACAGCCCGCCAGTCGCCTGGCACGACGTTTCGCCGACGCCGTGCGCAAGCGCTACGGCATGCCGGTCGCCCTGGTCGACGAGCGCCACAGCTCGCGCGAGGCCTCGCGGCGCTTCGCCGACGCCCGCGCCGCCGGCCTCAAGCGGCGCCGCGATGGCGCGCGCATCGACGCCGAGGCGGCGGCCGTCATCCTCGAACGCTGGCTGGCCGAGGCCGGCCCGTCCCACTGACCTCCCTCCACTTCGCCGACCGGACCGCCATGAGCTCTCGCCTGCGCCACCTCACCACGTTGGAAAACCTGTCGCGCCCGACCATCGAACGCCTGCTGGACCGTGCGGTTGCGTTGCGCGATGCCTGCGCACACGGCACGCGCAAGATCGACGTGCTGTCCGGCCGCACCGTGCTCAACCTGTTCTTCGAGCCGTCCACCCGCACGCGCACCTCGTTCGAGCTGGCAGCGCGCCGACTGGGGGCCGACGTGGTGAACTTCGACATCGGCTTTTCATCCGCCAACAAGGGCGAGGAGCTTTACGACACCCTGCACACGCTCGAGGCGATGCACCTGGACGCGATCGTGGTGCGGCACAAGGAGTCCGGCACGCCGGACGAGCTGGTGCGCCATGCGATGAGCGGCGTGTCGGTGATCAATGCCGGCGATGGCAACCGCGCCCACCCCACCCAGGGCCTGCTGGACCTGCTGACCATCCGCCAGCACCGTCCCGATTTCGAGAACCTCAGCGTGGTCATCTGCGGCGACGTGAAACACTCGCGCGTGGCGCGCTCGGACGTGCACGCGCTGACCGCGATGGGCGTACCCGACATCCGTCTGTGCGGTCCGGCGGCACTGATGCCGGAGGCGGTCGAATTCCCGCAGTGCCGTTTCTTCGACGATTTCGACCAGGCGATCGAGGGCGTCGACGCGGTGATCATGCTGCGCCTGCAGAAGGAGCGCATGGCGCAGACCGAGCTACCGGACGAGACGGCCTACTTCCGCCAGTTCGGGCTAGACACCCGTCGCCTAGCGCTGGCCCGCAAGGGCTGCCTGGTGATGCATCCGGGCCCGATCAACCGGGGTATCGAGATCGCCCCGGAAGTGGCCGACGGTGCGCAGTCGCGCATCCTCGAACAGGTCGGCAACGGGGTATTCATGCGGATGGCGGTGCTCAGCGAGCTGCTCGCGCGCTGAGCCAGGAAGGGCACACCACGAGGCGGCATAATGGATGCCGCAAGACCACACTCAACTGGGGAAGACTATGCGACCGATGAAGCGCGCACTGGCGCTGGGCGTGACCGGCATTCTGCTGGCCGCCTGCAGCCACAAGGACAAGGATGCACCGCTGGCGTTCGTGCCGGCCGACACGCCGTACGTGGCCGCCAACCTCGACGTGCTCGACGACAGTACGCGCGAGGCGCTGTTCGCCCAGGCCAACGCCCAGCTGCCGGCCCAGGTCGCCCAGATGAAGGCGGCGGCGGATGAGCTGAAGGCCAAGGACCCGGATGCCGCCAACCTGCTGCGCGCCTTCGCCAGCGAATTCGACGGCAAGACCATCGAGCAGTTCGCCAAGAATACCGGGCTGGACACCAAGGGTTACTCGGCCTTCTACGGCCTCGGCCTGGCCCCGGTGGCGCGCTTCCAGTTGAGCGACCCGGCCGCCTTCGACGCCTTCGTCGGCCGACTGGAAGCGGCCTACGGCAAGAAACTCGAGGTCGCCAAGATCGGCAACGCCAGCTATCGCCGTTATGTGTCGAAGGAATCCGGCACCGAGATGATCCTCGCCGTGGTCGGCAAGCAGGCGGTCGCCGCGCTGCTGCCGGCGGACGCTTCCGACCACCTGCTGCGCGAAGCGCTCGGGCTGGAGCGCCCGGCCAGGAGCCTGCAGGACGACGGCCGCCTGGCCACGCTGGCCAAGGCCAAGGGTTACGGCAAGCAGGCCGTCGGCCTGGTCGACCTGACCCGCCTGCTGCCGCTGATCGCCAGCGGCAAGGACCCGCTGTTCCTGGCCATGTTCAAGGCGCATGCCGAGGCCGAATCGGCCAAGACCGGCGAGCCGGTGGCCAACCAGATGCAGATCCCGGCCTCGTGCGAGACCGATGCCACGCGCATCGCCGCGCGCGTGCCCGCGCTGAGCTTCGGCTACACCCGCCTGGACGCCAAGCACCAGGACATGCGTATGGACCTCTCGCTGGCCAGCGACATCACCCAGGCGTTCTCCGGCCTGAAGGTCGCCCTGCCTGGCCTCGGCGCCGACGGCAGCGCACCGTTCGACATCAGCTTTGCGCTGCCGGTGACCGAACTGCGCACGTTCTGGAGCGCGCAGGCCGACGCGGTGGCGGCCAAGCCATTCACCTGCCCGGCGCTGACCGATCTCAACGACAGCTTCGCCAAGCTCGGCCCGGCCATGCAGAAGGCGGCGATTCCGCCATTCGGCGACCTGCTCGGCGTGCGCATCGCGCTGGACAGCCTGGATGCCGGCAACGGCCAGGGCATGCCCGCTTTCACCGGCCGCATCGTGGTCGGCACCAAGAACCCGGCCGGACTGCTGGCGATGGGCCAGATGATGACGCCGGCGCTCGCGCAGCTTAAGGTCGGCGCCGACGGCAAGCCGGTCGCGCTGCCGGCCGACATGACCCGCATCCTGTCCCAGCCGGGCTGGATCGCGATGGGCGAGAAGGCGCTCGCGCTGGGGATCGGCAATGGCGAGGACGCCAAGCTGGCCGACACGCTCAAGCAGCCCGGCGGTGATGCCGGGCAGATGATGCGCCTTCACTTGGACGGTGCGATGTACCAGTCCTGGGTAAAGCTGATGATGGACAAGGCCGACAGCCTCGCCGCGATGAGCGAGGCGATGGCCAAGGCCGGGGGCAACGATGCGGATGCCGCCGCGGCCGCCCAGGCGCGCCAGCAGGCCGCAGCCCGCACCCACACCCAACTGGCCGCGATGCAGGCGCAGGCGGCCCGGGTGCAGGCGATCGCTTCGGAGGCCCATGTGGATGGCGACGGCCTGGTGATCACCAGCCAGACCGAGTGGAAATGACGCAATCCGGCCTCGCCGGGACGCATCACGGGGCGCCTTCGGGCGCCCTTTTTTTCGTGAGCACGGTGTGACTGCTGTCTTCGCATGCTTGATGGCCCGCTGAACGTGCCCGGCTGCGGGCGACGGGTCCTTCACGGCGCCGCTGTTGCCATGGCGCCACGGACGCCAACCGGGCATCCGGTGGCCTGACGGCCAAGCCATCACGACAGAAGGAGAGTCCCCATGCGCCATTCCCTGATCCGCAAGAACCTTATCGCGCTGTCCCTGATCGCGGCTTTCGGCGCCCTGCCGCTGGCGCAGGCCAACGCGCAGGACGCCCCAGCCAAGACGCAGATGAAGTCCGACATGCACCAGATGGAGCGGGCCACGTCCGATACCTGGATCACGACCAAGGTCAAGTCCGAGTTCGCCACCACCAAGGGCGTGGACGCCACCGACATTTCGGTGACCACCAAGAACGGCTACGTGACGCTGAGTGGCACCGTCTCGGGCGAGTCGGAGATCACCGCCGCCAAGGAAGTGGCGATGAAGGTAAAGGGCGTCAAGAGCGTCGACACCAGTGGGCTGAAGGTCACCGGCCACGGCGACTGACCGACCGGCACCCGATCATGAAAAAGGCGCCCTGGGGGCGCCTTTTTCATGGCCTGCCGCGCGGGCCGCGGGCGGTCAGCGCTGCAGCAGTCCGCCGCCGAACTGTTGGCGATCGCGCGTCTCTTCCAGCTCCACGCCTTCCAGACCCTGCGACAGGGTGTGCGCATCGCCGCCCTGCGCCAGCTTGATGCGCAGACGTACTTCGTTCGAGCTGTCGGCGTGGCGCAGCGCGTCCTCGTAGGAGATCTCGCCGGCGTGGTACAGCTCGACCAGGCTCTGGTCGAAGGTGCGCATGCCCAGATTGGTGGACTCCTTCATCACTTCCTTGAGCTTGTGGATCTCGCCCTGACGGATGTAGTCCTGCACCAGCGGCGTCCCCAGCAGCACCTCCACGGCGACCCGTCGCGCCTTGCCGTCCGGCGTCGGAATCAGCTGCTGCGCGACGATGCCCTTGAGGTTCAGCGACAGGTCCATGAACAGCTGCTGGCGGCGATCCTCGGGGAAGAAGTGCAGGATGCGGTCCATCGCCTGGTTGGCGTTGTTCGCGTGCAGCGTACACAGGCAAAGATGGCCGGTTTCGGAGAAGTTGATCGCGTGCTCCATCGTCTCGCGGGTGCGCACCTCGCCGATCATGATCACGTCCGGTGCCTGGCGCAGCGTGTTCTTCAGCGCGTTCTCCCAGCTGTCGGTGTCGATGCCGATCTCGCGCTGGGTGATGATGCAGCCCTCGTGCTTGTGCACGTACTCGATCGGGTCCTCGATGGTGATGATGTGCCCGGTCGAGTTCTGGTTGCGGTAACCGATCATCGAGGCCAGCGAGGTGGATTTGCCGGTACCGGTACCGCCGACGAAGATGATGATGCCGCGCTTGGTCATCGCCAGTTGCTTGATCACCGGCGGCAGCGTCAGTTCCTCGATGGTCGGGATCTTCGACTCGATCCGGCGCAGCACCATGCCGACGCAGTTGCGCTGGTAGAAGCACGAGACGCGGAAACGGCCCACGCCCTGCGCCGAGATGGCGAACTGGCACTCGTGGGTCTTTTCGAACTCCTCGCGCTGCGAGGGCGTCATGATGTTGAGCACCATGTCGCGCGACTGCTGCGGGCTGAGCGGGCTCTGGGTGATCGGCACGATCCGCCCCTGCACCTTCATCGACGGCGCCACGCCGGCTGTGATGAACAGGTCCGAGGCCTTCTTGTGGACCATCAGCTTGAGGAACGAGGTGAAGTCGAAGTCGCTCATGGCAGGTCTCCTCCGGGAGACGATAAGGCTCGGTACCGTCGGTGGATCAACGGACGGCCGCGTCGCGACGTCCGCGATACGGCCGTCGCGGACTTACTTGAAGATGTCCTTGTTCTTGGCGTAGGCGTACGCCTCCTGGCGTGCCACCAGGCCGCGCTTGACCAGGTCCTGCAGGTTCTGGTCGAGCGTCTGCATGCCGTACTGCTGGCCGGTCTGGATCGACGAGTACATTTGCGCCACCTTATCTTCGCGGATCAGGTTGCGGATGGCCGGGATGCCGACCATGATCTCGTGGGCTGCCAGCCGACCGCCGCCGACCTTCTTCAGCAACGACTGCGAGATCACCGCACGCAGCGACTCGGACAGCATCGAGCGCACCATCGGCTTTTCGCCGGCAGGGAACACGTCGATGATGCGGTCCACCGTCTTGGCCGCCGAACTGGTGTGCAGCGTGCCGAAGACCAGGTGGCCGGTCTCCGCGGCAGTCAGCGCCAGGCGGATGGTTTCCAGGTCGCGCAGCTCGCCGACCAGGATGTAGTCCGGGTCCTCGCGCAGGGCCGAGCGCAGCGCCTCATTGAAGCCGTGGGTGTCGCGGTGTACCTCGCGCTGGTTGACCAGGCACTTCTGCGAGGTATGCACGAACTCGATCGGGTCCTCGATCGTGAGCATGTGACCGTATTCGGTCTTGTTGATGTGGTCGACCATCGCCGCCAGCGTGGTGGACTTGCCCGAGCCGGTCGGCCCGGTCACCAGGATCAGGCCCTGCGGCTGCTCGATCAGTTCGCGGAAGATCTTCGGCGCGCCCAGATCCTCCAGCGTCAGCACTTCGGACGGGATGGTACGGAACACCGCGCCGGCACCGCGGTTCTGGTTGAACGCGTTGACGCGGAAGCGCGCCAGGCCGGGAATCTCGAACGAGAAGTCGGTTTCGTAGAACTCTTCGTAGTCGCGGCGCTGCTTGTCCGACATGATGTCGTAGATCAGCGAGTGCACCTGCTTGTGCTCCAGCGCCGGGATGTTGATGCGGCGCACGTCGCCGTCGACCCGGATCATCGGCGGCAGGCCTGCCGACAGGTGCAGGTCCGACGCCTTGTTCTTCACCGAGAAGGCGAGCAGTTCGGCGATATCCATCGGGTATTTCCCCCTCAAAACCGATCGTCTGGAATGACAGCAGCACGGGGTGGACGATGCGGCCGCATCATGCCCCGGACGCCCTTCGCGACGATCTCCCGCGCAGCGCCGACAGCCTGAGCCAACCCCGGACTTCCCCCATCCGCAACGGCCCGATACTACTCGCCGCGAGGCCGCCGCTGCCAGCCCTCGATAGCGGTTTTGCAACGCGTGCACGGGCAGGTGCGCTAAGGTAGCCGGCTGACGATCTGCAAAGGAGCGAACATGACACGCATCGCCTTCATCGGTGGCGGCAACATGGCCCGCAGCCTCATCGGCGGCCTGATCCGGACCGGCGTGGCCGCCTCCTCGATCGCCGTTTCCGACCCGCAGGCCGAGGGGCGCCAGGCGCTGTCGCGCGAGTTCGGGGTGGCGGCCTATGCCGAGAACCGGCTGGCCGCCGCAGACGCCGAGGTGGTGCTGCTGGCGGTCAAGCCGCAGGTGATGCCGGCAATCCGCGAGGAACTGCGCGAGGTCTTCCAGCGCCAGCGCCCGCTGCTGATCTCGATCGCCGCCGGCGTGCGCACCGACCAGCTCGAGCGCTGGTTCGGCGCCCTGCCGATCGTGCGCTGCATGCCCAACACCCCCGCCCTGATCGGGGCCGGGGCCACCGGCCTGTGCGCCAATGCCCGGGTCAGCCCGCCGCAGCGCGCGCAGGCGCAACACATCCTGGATGCGGCCGGCCTGACCCGCTGGGCTGACGACGAGACGCTGATGGACACGGTGACCGGCATCGCCGGCTCGGCCCCGGCCTATTTCTTCGCCATGGTCGAGGCGCTGGAGGATGCCGCGGTGGCCCAGGGCATGGACCGCGCCACCGCCCGCGCCCTGGCCGCGCAGACCTGCCTGGGAGCCGGACGCATGCTGACCGAGAGCGGCGAGGCGCCGGCCGAGCTGCGGCGCCGGGTCACCTCGCCCAACGGCACCACCCAGGCGGCGCTGGAGAGCTTCGCACGCGACAATCTCGCCGGTATCGTGGCGCATGCCGTGGCCGCCGCCACCCGCCGCGGTGGCGAACTGGCGGCGGAACTGGACAAGACCTGAGCCTGGAACGACCCAAGTGACCTACCTGCTCAACGCCCTCTCGGTGATCCTCCAACTGGCTTTCAGCCTGGTGGCCACGCTGTTCGTGCTGCGCCTGCTGGCCGAGGCGTCCCGTGCCGACTTCCACAACCCGCTCAGCCAGTTCCTGTACAAGGCCACCAACCCGGTGCTGGCGCCGGTCCGCCGGGTGATCCCGAACTGGCGCCGGATCAACCTCGCCGCCTTGCTGCTGGCGTGGCTGGTGATGGTGCTGGAACGTGCGGCCCTGTTCGCCCTGATGGGCGTGGCGCCGCACGTCGCCGGTTTGCTGTTGCTCGGCGCGGCCGACCTGATCGACTTCGTGCTGCTGTTCTACCTGGTGCTGATCTTCGGCTGGTCCTTGCTGAGCATGCTGCAGGTGGACCCGTACCAGCCGCTGATGCGCATGGCCGGCGCCATCGTCGAGCCGCTGCTGAAACCGCTGCGCGGCAAGCTCACCGCCGGCATGCTCGATTTCTCGCCGATGGTGGTGATGCTGGGCCTGATCCTGGCACGCATCCTGATCGCCGCACCGCTGATCGATGTCGGCACGGCGCTGAGCCTGGGACGCTGAACCCGCGCCTGGCGGCTGCTCAGGCCACCGCCGTCTCGATCCGCCGACGGGTCGCCTCGTCAAGCCCAGGCAGCAGATCCAGCGCGTCGAGATTGTGCGCCAGTTGCTCCGGCTTGCTGGCACCGAGCAGCACCGTGGAGACGTGCGGATTGGCCAGGCACCAGGCCAGCGCCAGCTGGGCCATCGACACACCCAGCTCACGCGCGATCGGCTCGATCCGCTGCGCCCGCGCCACGCGACCGCGCCCCTTGTCCAGCAGCTCGTCGCGCAGCCACTCGTAGCCGGGCTGGTTCAGTCGGGCGTCGTCGGGCACGCCGTCGCGGTACTTGCCGGTGAGCAGGCCAGAGGCCAGCGGCGACCAGATCGTGGTGCCCATGCCGTACTTCTCGTAAAGCGAGGCGTATTCCTGCTCGACCCGGTCGCGATGCAGCAGGTTGTACTGCGGCTGCTCGACCACCGGCTCGGCCATGTGCTGCGCCCGTGCGATGCGATGGGCCTGTTCGATCGCCTCGGCCGGCCACTCGCTGGTGCCCCAGTACAGCACCTTGCCCTGGCGCACCAGCAAGTCCATCGCCGCCACGGTCTCGTCGATCGGCGTCTCCGGATCGGGACGGTGGCAGAAGTACAGGTCCAGGTAGTCCACCTTCAGCCGCGCCAGCGCCTGATGGCAGGCCTCGATCACGTGCTTGCGCGACAGCCCGCGCTGGGTCGGCTTCGGGTCCGTCGTGGCGCCGAAGTACACCTTGCTCGACACGCAGTAACTGTCGCGCGGGAAGCGCAGGTCGGCCAGCACGTCACCCATCAGCTCCTCGGCGTCGCCGGCGTTGTAGGTTTCGGCATTGTCGAAGAAGTTGACCCCGCGGTCGTAGGCCAGCGCCAGCAGCTCGCGCGCCTGCGAGCGGCCGACCTGGCGACCGAAAGTGACCCAGGCGCCGAACGCGAAGGCGGAAAGCTTCAGGCCGGTGCGGCCCATGCGGCGATATTGCATGTCAGGTCTCCCGTGCTGCGGTCAGATGGCGAAGGATGCCACCGGCGACGTCAACGCCAGGGCAGCGGCATGCCGACCGTGCGCGCAAGCAACCCCAGCGCGATGGCGGCAAAGATGCCGGCGACCACGTCGTCCGCCATCACCCCCAGCCCGCCCTTGAGCCGACGGTCCAGCCAGCCGACCGGCCACGGCTTGCCCACGTCGAACAGGCGGAACAGGGCGAACCCGGCCAGCACCATCCACCACGGCGCCAGCAGTGCCGGCACCAGCGCGATCCACTGGCCCACGAACTCGTCGATCACCAGCGCGCGGTGGTCGTCCACGCCCAGTTTGCGGCCGGCCACATTGCAGGCCCAGACACCCACCACGAACACGACGACGACCAGCCAGGCGTAGATGGAAAGCGGCCACTGCCGCATCCACAGCCACGGCAGGATCGCCAGCAACGAGCCGGCAGTGCCCTGCGCTTTGGGCACCAGGCCGGAACCGAAGCCGCAGGCGATCCACCCGGCCGGCGAGCTGACCAGCTGGCGACGCTGGGCGGCCGTGAGGGTCTTGCGATCGATAGCGATCATCAGCGGGCGCCCTGATCGGGAAAATGGTCCCAGCCAGCGCGAACCGGCGTCAGCCACTGGCCGGCGGCATCGCGCACGCGCACGCCACTGCCCTCGACGATACGGCCTACCCGGGTCGCCCCGCAGCCGAGCCGGGCCAGGTCGGCCTGCACCTCGCCAGCCCGCGCGGGCGGCACGGTAAAGCAGAGCTCGTAGTCGTCCCCGCCGGAAAGGGCGTAGTCGCGCGCCACCACATCGTCGCAGCAGCCGAGCAGTGCGGAGGACAGCGGCAGCATCGGCGCATCGAGTTCGGCGCCCACGCTGCTGGCCGTGCAGACATGCCCCAGGTCGGCAAGCAGGCCATCGGAGACGTCGATGCAGGCGCTGGCCCGGCCGCGCAGGGCGCGGCCGGCAGCCACCCGCGGCTCTGGCCGGTTGAGCCGGATGCGCAGCGCGACGCGGCGCTTTTCCTCATCCGGATCGTCGGCCGTGCCCAGTCGCTGCAGCCCAGCCGCGGCATCGCCGAGCGTGCCGGTGACGAACACCAGGTCGCCCACCTGCGCGCCATCGCGGCGCAGCGCCTGGCCCGGCGGCACGAAGCCGTGCACCGCCACCGAGAGTGCGAACGGTCCGCGTGTGGTGTCGCCGCCGACGAGGGCCACGCCGTGCTGGCGCGCCAACTGCGCGAAGCCCTCGGCAAGCCCATCGACCAGCGCCTGTTGCGCTTCGGCCGGCTGCACCGGCAGGGTCAGCGCCAGCAAGGCCCAGGCAGGTGTAGCACCCATCGCGGCCAGGTCGGACAGATTCACCGCCAGCGCCTTCCAGCCAATGTCGGCCGGCGCCGTGCCGCGCGGGAAATGCACGCCTTCGACCAGCGTGTCGATCGCCACCGCCAGCTCCTGGCCGGCCGGCACGGCCAGCAGGGCCGCGTCATCGCCAATGCCCAGCCGCACGTCGTCGCGCGCCTGGGCGGTCAGCGCGTGCAGGCGGTCGATCAGGCGGAATTCCATCAGCGCGCACCCGGGGCCGGCACGTCGCGCGCAAACACGCCGATCGGTGCGTCGTTGAAGACGGTGTCGTACCAGTGGCGAAAGCCGCCCTTTTCCGCCACGCGGATCGAGGCGGGATTGTCCGGCGAGATGATGCAGACGTCGCGATGCGCGCCGAAATGGACATCGCCCCAGGCAGTGACCGCGGCCAGCGCCTCGCTGGCGTAACCGCGACCGTGGAAGGCCGGTGCCACCGCCCAGCCGAGTTCGGGCTTGCCGTCGAGCGCCGGCTCGATATCGCGCTGGAAGTCGGCATAGCCAAGGTCCCCGACGAACAGGCCGGTCGCCTTGTCCTCGATCGCCCAGTAGCCGTAGCCGAGCATCGGCCACATGCCGCCATAGCGCAGCAGACGGAACCACACGTCCTGGTGGGTCGCCGGCTTGCCGCCGATGCAACGGTAGACGACCGGATCGGACCAGATCGCGTGGAGCGCCTCCAGGTCGTCGACCCGGTGCTGGCGCAGGCGTAGGCGCGCCGTCTCGAGCACCGGCGCCGACGGAGCCGAGCCGAGCACCAGCGGGCCGCGCATCAGCCGCGCTTCTCCACCGCGCGCAGCTGCGCGGCCAGCTTGTCCAGCACGCCGTTGACGTAGCTGTGGCCGTGATCGGCACCGAAGCGCTTGGTGACCTCGATCGCCTCGTTGATCACCACGCGATACGGCACGTCGGGGCGGTGGGCCAGCTCGTAGGCCGCCAGGCGCAGTGCAGCGCGCTCGATCGGATCGACCTGTGCCACCTCGCGGTCGAGGTGCGGGCGCAGGCTGGCGTCGATTTGCTCGACGTTGGCCTCCACGCCATGCAGCAGGTCCTCGAAGTACTCCAGGTCGGCCACTTCCATGTCCTGCTCGTGGCGGAACTGCTCGATCACCGCGTTCATGTGGCTGCCGGACAGCTGCCAGGCGTACAGCGCCTGCAGCGCGCGCCGGCGCGCACGCGAGCGTGCGTTGGCGTCGATGCCCGAACCCTGCGGCGCCATCACAGCTGCCCGTACAGGTTGACCATCTCCAGCGCGGCCAGCGCCGCGTCGGCGCCCTTGTTGCCGGCCTTGGTGCC